>Ga0315279_10000654_pt1 | contig 65139 bp, 55 predicted proteins | sample YL17G06_20_MG_FD_203694 | JGI IMG/M metagenome (GOLD analysis project Ga0315279, IMG submission 203694) | Sediment microbial communities from Yellowstone Lake, YNP, Wyoming, USA - YL17G06_20 | ecosystem: Environmental > Aquatic > Freshwater > Lake > Sediment | place: USA: Wyoming | collected...
TGCTGCTGCTTGGTGGGAGCGATGCCGACCCCGCGGGGTTCCAGGCGGAAGTAGTCGGCGACACTCACGCCCCCACCCACCCGCCGGACGAACTCCTCCTGCTTGGGCTCGGTAAAGTCCAAGTCCTTGGGCACCCGATCCGGTCGCTGGCGCCGGAGGGTGGTGAGGAGGCGTTCACGGGGGGACATGGACATCTACTTCCGGCTCTTCCTAAACTGCGGCAGCCACTTCGCGTGCGCGGCGAGGAGGTCGTCGAGCATCTTCCCGGCGCCTTCGAAGTTGTTCACCAGTGGATCGTTCGTGAAGGCTTGCAGGGCGGCCTGGCGGTTGCCGGTGACGGCGGCCTCGACGATCAGCTCCTGGTTGGAAACGTGGCGGGAGAGGACGGAGCGGATGGCTTCGGGCAGTGGACCGGAGGCGAGGGGGGTGACGCCGCCGGAGTCGGCGACGGCACGGGTCTCAACCACGACGTCCATGGGCAGGTTCGAGATCTGGCCGCGGTTGGGCATGTTCCCCATGAAGTGGTAGGGCCGGTTGGCCTCCATGGCGAGGATGATCGGTACCACCGGCTCATCGCCGCGCGATAGCCCAGGCAGGCCCTTGCCTTTGGTCATTCCGAGCCATCGCTGGCGGCCTTTGGCCATCGCCGCGAAGCGGTCCTTCACGGTGACCATCTGATCGAGGAACCCGTAACGAGCGCCATAGCCGGACTCTGGGGTGAGGAAGTGCGGGAAGAACTCGGAAAGGTGGCGCCCATTCCACACCGGCATGTAGCCGAAGACCTCGAAGAGGAGTGGTGCGACGATGTCTTTGCGGGGAAACCCCTCCTTCCGCCACTTGCGGCGGATCATCTCCAGGCCATCCTTTCCCTTGATTCCCAGCTCCAGCACCCAGATGCAGTGGTTGATGCCGGCGGCGTTGAAGGTGAGCTCTGCATCTGTGACCTTGAACGCGCGTTTGACGTAGCCGAGGAAGCCGAACACCTCGTGGCAGAGCCCCACACACCTGATCTTCGTTTCCCGCCACACCGACCGCGTGAGCGTGGTCATGGGGTTGGTGACATTCAGCAGCCAGGCGTTCGGGCACAACTCCTCCATGTCGCGGGCGATGCCGAGCATGACGGGGATGTTGCGGAGGGCGCGGCTCATCCCACCAGGCCCCACCGTATCGGCGATGGTCTGGCGACAGCCGTGCTTGTTCGGGATTCCCATGTCCAGACGCCACGCATCCAGGCCTCCGGTGGAGATGGCGAGCACGACATAGTCGGCGCCGTCCAGGGCGGCGCGCCGGCTATCAACCACTTCCACCTCAATGCTCGGCCCCGCTTGCTTTTTGAGCAATTCGGCGATATGCAGGTTGTGCCGAGCGGCTTTCCGGTCTATGTCGTGGAGCACGAGGGTGGACTGCTGAAGCTCCGGGGTGACGATGAAGTCACGGATGATCTGCGGGCCCCAGTTAAAGCTGCCTCCACCGATGAAGACGATCCTACACTTTGCCATCACTTGCCTACCTCTGTTCGGTCTACAGCGCCGCCGGAGCGGCTTCGCCACCGTGCGGCTGGAGTCCTTTCCGCGGCGGCCGTGGTTGCTGTGGTGAGAGCCAATCTGGTAGAATCGAGCCGGCGGCGAAGGGGTAGACCGGGTCAGGAGGTGCCAGCGGTGAGAAGCGCGAGCAAAGGGATTGGGGTGACGCTGTTCTGCCTGGGTGTGGTCGGCATTGTGATTGTCTTCGTGCTTGCGGCCGTCGCCTTCGCGAACGTCCCCGCGCAGATCGCCGACGCCAAGCGGGTTGCCGAGCAAGGGCTGGGCAGCATACTCTCCGGGGCCGTGGTGAAGGCGGTGTTTCTGCTGGTGATGACCTATGCCGCCTCCCTCATCGCCTCCAAGGGAATGGACCTCTACCATACGGCAGGGCGCAAGGACGATCGGTGAGCAAGCTCCTGGTCGTAGATATCGGCAACACCACCACCAAGGTGGGGGTGTGGGAGGATGGTCGGGTCACCGGGGTTCGTGCCGAGCGGACGTCCGAGCTGCCCGATGTCTCCGCTGTGGACACCTTCGTCGCTCCCCTCGCCGACCAGGATGACGATGCCGAGTCCCCGCTTGACGTTGCGCTGTGCTCGGTGGTCCCGCAGGCGGAGGCGCGGTGGCTGCGTTGGGTGGAAGTCGAAGGTGCGGCTCCGTTCGCAATCACGGGCGAAGGTGAGACGCCGCTACGCAATCGCTATCGCCGGCCGGAGCAGTTGGGTCCGGACCGGCTCGCCGCGGCCGTGGGCGCGGCGAGCCGCCTGGGCACGCCGGTGATCGTGGTCAGCCTGGGGACGGCGACGGTGGTGGATGTGGTGTCGCCGGACGGCAGATTCCTGGGCGGGATGATCGCCGCCGGGGTCTCTACGGGTCTGTGTGCTCTCGCCGACCAGACCGCTGCGCTCCCGCGCGTGGACCCTAGGGGCGAGGTAAGACTCACTGGCTCCGACACCGAAGAGTGCATGAGATCCGGCGCGGTTATTGGCACGGCGGCGATGATCGAGGGGTTGGTCGCCAGGATGCAAGGCGCGGTCGGCGAAGGCGCGCCGGTCGCAGTGACCGGCGGATATGCGGAGCTGATCGGGCCCCACTTGCGGATCGAGCACGAGGTGCTGCCGCATCTGGTGCTGGAGGGCACCGCCCTGATCTGGGAGCACAACCGCGAGGGCGACTGATGCGCATCGGCGGCGTGATTGTTGATCCCCCAGCCATCCTCGCTCCCATGTCCGGGATCACGGATGTCTCGTTCCGGCGCTTGTGCAGGGAGCAGGGCGCGGGTCTGGTCTGCACGGGCATGATCAGCGCCAACGCTGTGCGCTACGGCAGCCAGAAGACTGGTGACCTGCTCGCCTTCTCGGCGGACGAGCGCCCGGTTTGCGCGCAGGTGTTCGGAGCGGACACGGAGATCGTTGCCGAGGCGGCGGCGGAGGCGGAGCGGCGGGGCGCGCAGGTGGTTGACGTCAACATGGGCTGCGCGGTGCCGAAGGTGCTGCGGGCGCGCTCTGGGGTGGCGCTGATGGCTGAGCCGGAGCTGGCGGAGGCGATGGTCCGCGCGGTGGTGGCAGCGGTGCGCGTCCCGGTGACCGTGAAGATCAGGCGGGGGTGGCATGACCGCGGCGAGGAGGCGGTGGCCTTCGCCCGGCGGTGCGAGCGAGCCGGTGCGGCCGCGATTACCGTGCACCCGCGCTGGGCGAAACAGCAATTCCGCGGCGGCGCGGATTGTGCGGTGATCGCGGAGGTGAAGCAGGCGGCTGGCATTCCCGTGATCGGGAACGGAGACATCCGCTCCGGCGCGGATGCGGTGAGGATGATGGAGGAGACGGGCTGTGACGCGGTGATGATCGGCCGCGCCGCGCTTGGCAACCCGTGGGTGTTCCGCGAGGTGGTGGCGGCGCTGCGGGGCGATCCGCCGCCGGCGCCGCCGAGCATAGAGGAGCGTCTCGCGATGGCCGCCCGGCATGCCCAGCTGGTGGTCGCCGACCGAAGGGAGCGCGTGGGGGTACGGGAGATGCGCAAGCACTTCGCGTGGTATCTGAAGGCGATGCCGGGGGCGCGGGCGCTGCGGGATCGCGCGAACCACGCCGCGACGCTTCAGCAACTGCTCGCAGTGCTGGAGCAGGCGACAAAGCAGGCGGCCGCTCACACGGTCGCCGGGGGGACGATATGAGAACCGTAATCAGCGTCAGTCTGGGGTCTGCGCAGCGCAACAAATCCTCCGAGCATACCTTCGCCGGCGTGCCCTTCCATCTCGAACGCATCGGCACCGACGGCGATGTGCGCAAGGCGGTCGAGATGATCGCCGGCTACGATGGCAAGGTGGACGCCATCGGCCTCGGCGGTATAGACCGGTATCTGGTCGCCGGAGGGCGCAGATACGAGCTGCGGGACGCCGCCCGCATGGCGCGTGCCGCGAGGGTCACTCCGGTAGTTGATGGTGGCGGCATCAAGCGCACGCTGGAGCCGCTGATCATCCGCAGGCTGGCGGAGCGGGGGGAGCTGGAGGTGCGGGGCAAGCGCGTGCTGATGGTGTGCAGTGTGGACCGGCCGGGGATGGCGCAGGTGTTCCCGGAGCTGGGCGCGCAGGTGGTGTACGGCGACTTGCTCTATGCCATCGGCGTGCCCATCGCGCTGACCAGCCTGCGGCAGGTGGCGATTATCGGCGGCCTGTTCCTGCCCCTCCTGCGCCACCTGCCCATTTCCGTGCTCTATCCCACCGGCGGCCAGCAAGAAGGCACGAAGGTCAAGCACCCGAAGTGGTTCCGGTGGGCGGATATCATCGCCGGTGACTTCCACTACATCGGCCGCTACATGCCCGAGGACATGACGGGCAAGGTGATCGTGACGCAGACGACCCGCGCCGCGGATGTGGAGCGGCTGCGCCAGCGCGGCGCCGCCAAGCTCATCACCACCACCCCACCCATCGGCGGCGAGAGCTTCGCCACCAATGTCATGGAAGGCGTCTTCGTCACTCTCGCCGGGAAGCGGCCGGAGGAGATGACGGAGGAGGATTATCTGCGGCTGGCGCGGGAGGTGGAGTGGGAGGCGGGGGTGACGGAGCTGTAGCACTTGGTTCGAGAAGTGAGGAGTGGATCTTGGGTGAGTTCGCTTTCATAATCCATCCCGTCACCGGCGCCAGGGACGTGGCGCGGAAGTACCCCCTACTCCGTGTGCTGCCGGAGGGGATTCTGGAGCGCCTGCTGAAGCGCATGGCGCCCAAGCTGGTATCGGAGATCACGGGGGTGAGAGGCCGCACCGGCGCGCAGGCCCATGGCTGGTTCGTGGGGTGCCCGCTGACGCCGAAGCAGTTCCTCGAGCTGCCCGAGGAGTTCGTGCTGGGAAAGATCATCCGCGCCGCGCAGGTGGCCCAGGGGCTGGGCGCGAAGATCGTCGGCCTGGGGGCGATGACCTCGGTGGTGGGCGACGCCGGCATCACCATCGCCAAGAGCGTGGACATCGCGGTCACCACCGGGAACAGCTACACGGTGTGGACGGCGCTGGAGGGGGCGAAGAAGGCGGCGGAGCTGATGGGCACCGATCCCGCGCAGGCGCACGTGGCGGTGATGGGGGCGACCGGCTCCATCGGGCAAGTGTGCGTGCGCATCCTCGCCGAGCAAGTCCCGCAGGTCACCCTCATCGGCCGGAATGAGCAGCGTCTCGCGGACCTGGCGGCCGGAGTGAATGGGAAGGCGGAGCTGAACTGGACGACCGACGCGGCGGCGGGGCTGCGGGAGGCGGACATCGTGATCACCGTGACCAGCGCGGTGGACACGGTAGTGCCGGTGGAGGCGCTGAAGCGGGGGGCGGTGGTGTGCGATGTGGCGCGGCCGCGGGATGTGTCCAAGGAAGTGGTGAGGAAACGGCCGGACGTGCTGGTGATCGAGGGTGGAGCGGTGGAGGTGCCGGGAGAGGTGGACTTCCACTTCGACTTCGGCTTCCCACGAAGAACGGCCTACGCGTGCATGGCGGAGACGATGATCCTGGCCCTGGAGGAGCGATACGAGAGCTACAGCCTGGGGCGCGATCTCTCCGTCGAGCGGGTGCGGGAGATCGCCGGGCTGGCGGAGAAGCACGGCTTCAAGCTCGCCGGCTTCAGGAGCTTCGAGAGGCAGGTGACGGAGGAGTATATCGCGGGGGTCAGGAGATCAGCAGCCAGGCCGTAGAGCTTCCGGCAGACCCAGCCTGAGGCACCGGCCCCTGAGCCGCTACTTTCCTCCCTCGGGCTCCTCGACCTCGCTCTTGCGGTACAGCGCTTCCCGGAAGAAGGCTTCCGCCTCCGCTCCCATCCGAGTCTTAACCTCTTCCAGGAAGGCGGCCGTGGTGGCCTTGGGCGTGCCTGCGAAGCGCGCGTAGAAGGACCTGAGGGTCTTGTCGAGAGACTGCTGCCCGAACCGCTTGCCGGCATCCAGGAACATCAGGGTGGTCTTCTCGTAGCGATTGCGGTAGCGGTCGGGAGAGGATCCCTCGGTCTCCGCGATGGCCGCCGCGGTCTCACTCTCGCGCGCGTGCTGCTGGTACTCCTCCACGAGCACCCTGGCAAAGGCCTCGCCGTCGCGCTCCTGCGAGAGGCGAAACGCGGAGTACTCCGCGAGTCCCTCGTTGATCCAGTCGTCCGGGGTGGATGCGTCGGCCTCGATCCACCAGAAGTGCGACATCTCGTGGAAGGCACCATGTAGTGCCCGGGCCTCCCCATACTCGTTGCCCATCTCCTCCTGCATGACCGCCTCGGGCACCACGAAGAGCGGAATGCGAGAGTACCCCCATCCTTGGCGAGGCGAGTAGACGAACCGCAGCACACCACTCACCGTGGGCGGCCCATAGAGGTCGGATAGGCGCATGAGCCCTTTGACGAGGGCGTCCTGGATCTCCTTCATGGACTGCTCGGAGAGACGGGAGTAGTACACTTCCACGCGGAGGTCTCCGACTGCAGCCTCGATGCGATGCAGGTTCGGGGAGGCGAGCAGCACCATGTCGAAGCCCGGCCGGTAGGACTCCCACGTGGTGATGGCGCGGTCTCCCTGCTCCCGGTGCTCCTTCAGTCGGCCGTTTGTGGTGACCACAAAGCCGGTCGGAGCGTCCACCTCGGTCTCGAACGTGCAGTTGATCATCCCCGGGAATGTCGGATACCAGGCGGAGTAGTAGGCCAGCTCCACCAGCTCGGGCGTCAGCATGTTGACCCCGTTGCCGACTTCGGAGATCTCGCCGCCGTATCTCACATGCAACTGCTGGCAGTTCTGCGTCTCCACGGTCACCGCAGTTCGCGCCTGCATGGTAAGGGGATCCGCGGCCGAATCGGCATGGAAGCCCACCTCCTTCCCATCCGCCTCCACCTGTTGCACAGAGAGACCGGGGTGCAGGTAGAAACTGGACGACGGAGGGTGCTGGACCCCCACTTCCGCCTGGAGGCGGTGGGAGGATGGGTCCAGCCGCACCTTAACCTGGTAATGGAGCACGGGCATCTCCTCGGCGTGTGCGCTCCCCGCGGCGAACGCGGCCAGCGCGAGTAGTCCAGCGGCCAAGAGCAGCGGAGTAGGGCGCATCAAGACGCCTCCTTCTCATAGGTATCCGGCGGTCCCACCTTTCGGACGAGCGCGTGCCGACGATACTACCTACGGAGCTTGGCGGCATCGGGTTTCGACGGCCTGCCTGGACTGTGGCCTCCACGGGGCTGTCAAGCGATCCTCATGCCCTCCGCCGCCTGTCTCCCAGCGTTGAGTTCGCTGCTTCGTCCCCTACTCCCTCCTCACACACACCACCGCCTCTCCCTCAAACGGCGAGGCCAGCTCGCGCTTCTCCCCGCCGCTGACCGAAGGCGCGTGCGTGATCCGCCCCGTGCTTGGCTCGAACCACTCCACCGAGCACTGGCCGGAGGCGGCGGAAAGGTCCAGCGTCACTTCGCCGCCGTCGGGCAGGTAGGCGAGGTATTCCAGGTACTCCTGGAACTCCTGCCCCGGGTTGGCGAGGCAGTAGCCGGTGGAGGCGAGGTCGAGGGAGGGGAGGCAGTGGGCGAGGTCCATGCGCTGCGCGAAGCGCCGCGTATAGCCCAGGCTCCTGCGGATGGGCTCCCACTTGGGGCCGGGCTCCGACAGGTGCTCGCGGAAGAAGTCGCCGCGGAGGTAGGGGTCCATGAACAGCGGGTTGTGCCCGCGGCAGAAGCTCTTCCACACCCACGACTGGTTGCCGCCGATGCCCCACAGGTGATCGGTGTCTGACAGCACTACCTTGCGGCCGTCCGCGGGCGGGGGGTTGTCGGTGTAGCTGAACTCCCCGGCCTCCGGGTTGGGGGAGATCCAGTCCGCCGGGCTGTCGAACAGAGTCTGGTTGCTCCCGCCCTCATACTGGAAGGTCATCCCCACCGGGTGCTGCTTCGCCTTGCCGGACTGGTAGGACTTCACGAACCGGATCATGTGGTACTGCCACTCGGTGGAGTACGGCCCCGCCTCGTTGGAGATCTCGTAGAACACGTTGTCCAGGTCGTTCACGGTGTCCACGACCTTGCGGACATAGGCCTCCTGCACGCGGGTGATGGCGGGGATGGCAAGGGTGTTGATGGCCTTGCCCTTGCCGGTGTTCTCGGGGTCTCCGTCAATGCCGTTGATGTTGTTGTCTCGGTGGAAGGGATGGGCGTCCACGGTCCAGGGGGCGAGGACGAACTGCAGCTCCCATCCCTCGAAGAGCATGATGGAAGCGTAGATGCCCCGCGCTCCGGCGGCGCGCACCCGCTGGAGCATGCGGTCGAAGTAGCTCTGATCGAACCGGCTGAGGTCGAACTTCGGCTTGCCGTCACGCGCCTTCCCCGGACCCGTGCGGGGCCAGGGGAAGGGGGAGACGTAGAGGAGATCGCCCTCCCGCTCCTGGAACTGCGTCTGCTCCCAGGCCCAGAACCGGAAGAAGTTGTGGTGGCGGCGGGTGAGGAAGTCGAGGTAGGCGGGGAAGCCGAACGGCGCCGGCGGGTCGCTCTCGCCCATATCCTTGAAGTTGCACCAGGTGTGGGAGCCGGTGAGGTAGATGGGCCGGCCGTCGGGGCCGGCGAAGTAGCGGGGATTGGCTTCACATACCCGCAGGGGACCGGCGGCGGGGACGGGATGGGGGGCCTGCATCTCTGGAGTTGTGAATGTCATCTGGACCTCCGGAAGCGGGCGCGCGGCGTTCTGCCAGTTCCTTCTCGCTGGTTTGCCGAGTTCCTGTGGGGACCGCTTGTGGCGGCATTCGCGCATTCCGCCCGGGCGAGGCGAGAGGGCAGGCAGGATTGTACTGGCGGGCGCGGAAGTGGCAACAGGGGGTAGGGAGGGGGAGGTACGAGCCGGCCGGAGGCGGAGGGAAATGGCCGGGAGGTGGTGGAGCGCAGCAGCGCTCGAGGCGAGCAGAGGGCGCGAGGGGGCGAGCCTTGCCGTGATGCCTCCACCCAGACGTGCCACCGCGGGTGCCGCGGTGTGTTGAGAGAAGCGCCTGGCTAAGGAGGCATTATGCGCACCTCGACTCTCGTCGTGCTGGCGATGGCGGCGCTGCTGTGCGTCGCGGCCCCGCTGATGGGGGCGGAGCTGATCTACTCTTTCCCCCTGGACTCCAGTCCAGGATGGACGACGCAGGGGGCCTGGGCGTTTGGAGCGCCTACCGGCGCGGCAGCCCCTTGCGGCTACCCGGACCCCGCGAGCCCTCACACGGGCAGCAACGTCTACGGCTACAACCTGAGCGGCGGCTACACGAACAGCATGTCCGTGCAGTATCTGACCACGACGGCCATTGACTGCTCAAGCACCACCGACACCACGCTGGCCTTCTGGCGGTGGCTGGGAGTGGAAAACAACACCTGGGATTCGGCGTCCGTGCAGGTCTCCAACAATGGGTCGGACTGGACCACCGTCTGGGCGAACCCGACCTGTGCCACGTGCGATGACAGCTGGGAGTACTGTGTGTACGACGTCTCCGCGGTGGCCGATGGCCAGGCAACGGTGTACGTCCGGTGGGCGATGGGTCCTACGGATGGCCTATTTGCCTTCGCCGGCTGGAGCATAGACGATGTGCAGATCTGGTCGGGGGCGCCTGGGCCATACCCGGCGTACACGTGGAACCTGAACGCCAGCCCCGGGTGGACGATGGACAGCGGCTGGGCGTATGGGGCGCCCGCGGGCGGTGGGGGCGCCTACGGCTATCCCGATCCGACCAGCGGCCACACGGGCTCGTACGTATACGGGTACAACCTGAACGGCGACTATACGAATAGCATGGCGGCCTCCTATCTCACCACGACGGCCATTGACTGCTCGGCGATCGAGGGAACCACCCTCACCTTCTGGCGGTGGTTGGGGGTGGAGAGCAACTACTTCGACCACGCCTACGTGCAAGTGTCGAACGACGGGAGCACTTGGGCGACGGTATGGGCAAACCCGACGAGCTCCATGTCTGAGAACTACTGGCAGCTCTGCAGCTATGACATCTCGGCCATCGCGGATGGCCAGCCCACGGTGTATATCCGCTGGCAGATGGGGCCCACCGACTCCAGCGTCACCTACTGCGGCTGGAACATAGACGACATCCAGATCTGGAACGGCCCTCCACTGCCGATCCTGGCGTGGACAGCCTACGTGGACACGAGCACAGAGTATCCGAACACTGTGCAGGCGCTGGAGGACGAGTTGGGCGGCGGCTTCCTGGTGCAGGAAACCACGACCACCTCGGCCGCCACGCTGGCCTTGCAGCTTCAGGACAAGCATGTGTTCCTGGTGCCGGAGCCGGAGCTTACGGACTCCGCCACCCTCGCCGTCGTCGGCGCCGCATTCGCGGCGACACTGGGTAGCTTCGTCGGCAATGGCGGGACGCTGGTGGAGTGCTGCGAGTGGACCGGCCGGGAGGGGTTCCTGACCGCCACCGGGCTGATGGACGTCACCTACTATAGCGGGAGCACCGCGCCGGGGAGTCTGCCGGTGGACGCCGCCTGGCACCCTGTGGCCGCGGGACTGGGTGCCACGGTCACCGGGCCGAACTACACTTCGTTCTACACGGTGGGCAGCGAGGCGCTGCCGATCATCACCGATGGAGCCGGCCACCCGTGCGTTGCCGTGGCGGACTACGGCGCCGGCGCGGTAGCAGCGATCGGCTACGACTACTACGAGTACGACGCCGACGCCGCGCAGATCCTCGCCAACGCGGTGCAGTACCCGCGGAACGCGCGGGGCATCCTCCTCTATTCTGACAGCCCCTTCGCGCATCGAGGAGCGGAGGCGCTGCGGAAACTCGGGTATGCCTTCACCCAGACCGATGCGGATAGCTTCGACGAAGCCCTGACCGACGGACAATGGGACCTGGTGGTACTCGACAACCCGAACTACGGTCCCTATGGGGCCGGGGGCTACTACTACTACGACTCGCTGCTGGATTACCTCGGCGTGTGGGGGAAGTCGGCCGGGAACAGCTGGCGCCTCGACGCTAGCCGAAACCCGGAGCTGGCCGCGGCCTACGACGTGGAGGTAGCCACCCTTCTGACCGATCCGCCCACCGCGGTGTACCAGTGGACCTCCGACCCCTTCTTCACCACCCCGAACGTGGTGCCCGATCTGACCGGTTGGAACGATGTTGGCTATACGGTTGACGCGTTCGAACTCACCGCGCTGAGTGGCGGCACTGCCTATGCCGGCTACACGGCCAGCCCAACGGTTGGCAAGGCAGCGCTGGTGGTTGGCAACTACGGCACCACCGTCATGAGCGGGTTCATGTGGGATGAGGGGGACCAGGACGCTGACGCGGATGGAGTCCAGGACGTGGTGGAGCTGGTGATGAACCAGATCGTGCACCTCACCAAGAACCCCTGCGTGGACATGAGCTTCAGCCCGTCGGAAACCACGACGGGCGCGACGGTGGACTTCACCGGCCATCTCAGCGCGACTGCGTACGGCTCGACGTGGTGGTTCGGAGACGGCTCGAACGATTCGGGTACGAGCGTCTCTTACAGCTACGCGTATCCGGGCTTCTACACGGTGAGCTTGGTGAGTGCCGACAGCCCCTCCCTCCTGCCCGACCACTACAGCATCCGGACCGCGCCGCGCCAGATGATCGTCGGCTTCCCGGACGCGGCCCCTGGATACTGGGCCTGCAACTACATCATCGCCTGCTACGAGGCCGGGATCGTGCAGGGCGTGGGCGGGAACTACATCCCGGAGGACCCGGTGAGCCGGGCGGCGATGGCGGTCTATGTGGCCCGCGCGGTGGCCGGTGGTGATGGCAATGTGCCGGCCGGGCCGGGCACCGCGACCTTCCCGGATGTGGGCACCGGTTACTGGGCATTCAAGTACGTGGAGTACGCCTACGCCCAGAACATTGTGGGCGGTGTTGGCGGGATCTACTACCCCGAGGACCCGGTGACGCGAGGGGCGATGGCGGTGTACATCGCCCGCTCCATGGAGGCGCCTGACGGAGACACCTACATACCTGACCCGACCCCGCCGGCGACCTTCCCGGACGTGCCCGACACCTACTGGGCCTGGAAGTGGATCGAGTACTGCTATAACAACGGCATCGTGTCAGGCGTGGGCGGATATTACCTTCCCGAGGACGTGGTGACCCGGGCGGCAATGTCCGTGTACGTGCAGCGGGCGTTCAACCTGTGGGTGCCGTATTCGTAGCGACCAGATAGCCACGGCCTCGGCAGCACGCTGCCGAGGCAACGAGTAGATGGTAGGGGCGACTCGCCGAGTCGCCCCTACTTTTCTTTGTCGAGGTGGGATTCGAGCAACTGCTCTAGCCGGTTGGCGGAGAGGGCCTTGCCGGTGGCGACGACTTGGCCGTCAACCACCACTGTCGGGGTCATCATCACCCCGTGGCGGTCGGCCTCGGGGGAGAGCACGTCGTACTTGCGCACCACCACGCGGCCGGGGTAGCGCTCGGCGATGCGCCGGGCGATGCGCTCGGCCTGGATGCATTTCAAGCAAGGGAACACCACCCCAAACTCCTTGATGCCGTAGAAGATCTTCACCTCCACCGCGCCGCCCTCCGGTTTCTCGGCCTCCTCGCTCTTCTCGGATTCGGCCTGCGGCGGCCGAGCAGGCGCCCGGCTGGCCATGTCGGGGATGTTGAGGCCGGGGGCGCAGCGCTCGGCCACGTCCGGTGGGCAGTGCTTGATCTCCCAGCAGGGGATGAGATCGAGGAGTCGGCGGATGCCGACCGTGGTGAGGCTGTGGCCGTGGATCAGCTCGGAGATGCAGCGGACCCAGATCAGGTCTTGCTCGCTGTAGAGCCGCTGGTCGCCTGCCTCGCGGCGAGCGGGCCGCAGCAGCCCCTCCTGCTCGTAGATGCGCAGGGTGCGGGCGCTGAGGCCGACCTGCTGGGCGGCGATGCTGATGGGGTGGACGGGTGAGCTGCGGCGGGATTCCATGGGGTGTACCTCACGCTGATGGGCAGGAGATTAGCTGCTTCCCAACATAGCACCCGGAAGGAATTACTGTCAAGTGAGTTCACGGAAATTTCATGCAAAGTAGCGTGTACTCGTCCGTCCCGTGGCCTAGTCTTGGGGCTAGCACGCGGTAAAGCGAGGAGGATCATGAGCTGCTACATCTGCGCCCAGGCGGGCGCACGAACGGAGGCCGTGGCGATCTGCATCCTGTGCGGGATGGCGCTGTGCCAGGAGCATCTGGTACGAGAGGAGTTGCCGGTGTGGGAGAAGGTGCGCATCGGCGTCGGTGAGACGCGCCGCCAGCTCCCTGACACCCTCCCGCGGATCCTGTGTCAGCCGTGCTATCAGGCCATGCATCAGGCCCGCGGCTAGCTGCGTGAGAGCATTGGGAAGGCAAAGGAGAGGAAGGCGATGGCGGAAGAGCACGATTTCAAGGTCGGGGTGCTGGCGTGCAACGGCATCGGGAGGCTGGTGTCCACGGTGACGCGTCTTGCCAGCTACCGGATCAAGGAGATGCGGCCGGACCAGGTGGTGCTGCTCAGCTCGGGAGCGCTGACGGTGAAGGAGCCCGAGAACCTGGCGCTGCTTGGGAAGTACCCCCTGCTGGTGATTGACGGGTGCCGGCCGCACTGCGCCAGCTTCCTGGCCGACGAGCTGGGCAAGAAGCCGGCGGCGAGGATCTACGTCGCGGACGTGATGGCCGCGAACAAGATCAACGTGGCCGGGGAGAAACGGCGCGGCCTCACCGCAAAGGGCGAGAAGCTGGTGGAGGCGCTGGCGATGAAGGCGGTGGAGGAGGTTGACCGCCTGATCGCAGACGAGATGATGAGCACGCTGTAGGCGTGGGAAAGGCACACGTGCGCCTTTGGCGCACGCACTGAGTTCGGCGGGGCCGCGCCCCGCCGTGGAGAGGAAGAACGATGGCCGAGAAGGTGTGTCTGCAGCCGTGTCTGGGGTTGCGCAAGGAGTCGGTGCTGTGCCGTCAGGCGTTCTACGCGGTGCATGAGGACATGCGCCCGGAGCAGACGGTGCTCGGGTGCGCCCCGGCGCTGAACGCGAATGTGCAGGAGGACATTGACTTCATCACCCTCTACCCGGTGCTCGCCATGGAGGCGTGTGAGAAGGACTGCGCCACCAAGCTGGTGGCGAAGAAGGGCCAGCGAGCGGCGCGCACGGTGCGGGTTCCCGAGATGGCAAAGGAGTTGGGCATAGATGTCGCCTCCTTGCCCGAGCATCACATTGACCTTGACCATCCGGCGGTGCAGGCGATGGCGAGGCGCATCGCCGAGATGGTGGACCAGATGCTCAAGGCGTAGCGGGGCGGAAAGGAATCGGGCGAGGAGAGCTTGAGATGAAGAAGCCTTCCCTGTTGGGCGAGTGCAAGAGCGAGTTTCTGGGGACGCTGATACTGGTGTTCTTCGGCGTGGGGGCGGTGAACGCGGCGGTGCTGACTGGGGCGCAGTCCGGGCTGTGGCAGGTGGCGGTGGTGTGGGGAGTCGCCATCTCGCTGGCGATCTACACCACCGGGGCGGTCAGCGGGACGCATATCAACCCGGCGATCACCTTCGCGATGGCGGCGTGGCGCGGGTTTCCGAAGGCGAAGGTGGCGCCATATATCCTGGCGCAGTTGCTGGGCGCAATGGCGGGGTCGTTCATCCTCTATGCGCTTTACCACGGCCTGATCTCGCACATGGAGGTGGCGACGGTGGCGCGGGGCCTGCCGGGAAGCGAGAACACGGCGATGGTGTTCGGGGAGTACTTCCCCAACCCGGGGATCAAGATGCCGGCGGCGACGGTGTCCATCTCCACGGCGATGCTGGGGGAGGCGATCGGGACCGCGTTCCTGGCCTGCTTCGTGTTCGCGCTGACCGACAACCGCAACCGGATGGCGCCGAGCTTCATGGTTCCGATCTTCATCGGGCTGACGGTGTCCATCATCATCTCCATCGTGGCGCCGCTGACGCAGGCGGGGCTGAATCCGGCGCGGGACTTCGGGCCAAGGTTGGTCTCCTATATCCTCGGCTGGGGCGAGGTGGCGATCCCCGGTCCGCGAGGAGGGTTCTTCACGGTGTACATCCTGGCGCCGATCATCGGAGGGATCATCGGGGCAGGCGTCTACCAGAGCATGGTCCAGCGGCATCTGCCGCAGGAGGTGAGCAGCGATGCGTGAAGTGCGCCTGGTTGCTTCGGTGTTGGTGGTCGCGCTCTGCTGCACGGCCGCGCTGGCCAGCCCGACCGGGCTGAACAACATCCCGACCGCGGACGTAGCACCGCTGAACGTCCTGGTGCTGCAGACCTGGACGAGCTTCGACGGAGATGCGAGCTGGGTCGCCGGCCTCAAGTACGGGCCGGCGGAGAACTGGGAGATCGGCCTCGACGACACTTTCTCAGGCGCAGGCTCGGCAAGTGAGCCCGCCCTTCAGGCGAAGTATCGGATTCCGCTGCGGAACGGTGTCCGCGCCGCGCTGGGCTTGGCGAATATCTCGAGCGACCGGGATCGGAATGGGGAGTTCTTCCCCTACGCGGTGGTGTCTGCCCCCCTGGGCGAGAAAGCAACCGGGCACCTCGGATACAGCTTGCAGCAGGACAACCATGCCCTCTTTCTTGGGGCGGATGCCGCGGTGAGCGCCGGGCTCACCCTGCGGGCGGACTGGATTCAGGCGAACGACGGCGGCGAATCGGTCTCCAGTCTGGGGTTCATCGCTCCGATCGGCGAGCGGTGGCTGGTTGAGAGTTGGGCCTCGTTCCCGACCGCGGAGAGCGCGGACAGCTTCTACACGATCAAGGTGGACTACGTGATCCGGATCGAATAGCGCGGCCCTTCCCCCCTTGCTGCGTCTCCACGCGGCGCCCGCGTGGAGACGCAGTTCTGAGAGAGTCGAGGCGAACGAGGGTCTTGCCGCGTTGCCCGCGATCTGGGATGATCGCGGTGGCGTCGAGGTCGGTGGGTTGGGGGGCAGTTGCCGAATCAGGGAGGTTGCTGTTGGCGGAGGCGTTAGAGGAGAAGGCGAAGCTGCCGCCGGTGCGGCTGGTGCCATGCGCCGACCGGGGCCGTGCCGGATGCGCGATCGTGCGGCGGGCGGTTGAGCTGGCCGCTGCGGGAGTGCCGGAGATCAAGATCTGCGCCCCCGAGCAGTGCCAGCCGGGAGGAAAGGCCTTCGTGGTAGCGGTGGACGCCTCCGATTCCTGCCAGGCCTATGCCGCCCTGCGGGAGGTGGGGGTGCGTCCGGGAGTCATCATCTCCGCTCCGGAGGTGCTCTCTCGCGCCGGACTGGTGAGGCCGGGCGTGGACGTGCGCGCCAACATCGAGCCCCTGGCCGAGGCACTGGCGGCGGCGATCCGCGACTCGCTCACGTCGGTGTTGGCGGAGGTGCGCGAGCGACAGCGGTACCAGCGCGAGATGGCCCCGGTGCTGGGACGATTCCGCGGCATCTGGAGCAAGGTGGAGGCAATGACCACGCCCAACGGCGCGCCGGAGGAGGCAGAGCGCCAGCACGCCGAGCTGCTCTCGCGGCGGAGCCGCAATCTGTTCACCAAGTTCGATGAGATCGTGCCGCCGGCGCAGTGGTCGGAGCCGCACGACCTGTTCCAGGACGCCCTCCTCTGCCTCGCCTATGCCCTGGAAGGCTGGACCACCGGCGACGCCGCCCGCTGGGAGCGGAACCTGGAGAAGGCGCGGGTGCAGGTGAAGCCGCTGTTGAGGAGGCTGGAGGGGTAGGGGTCACGGCTGCCCCTCGCCCTGAGCAGGCGCAGGTCTCTTGACCTGCGTCACAGCGCTCTGGCGGGATCCGCGGTGATGGCCATCCATTGGGGCCGCTGGTCTGCACGTGGCATCTTGTGAATAAGTAGGTAAAGGTCAGCTTCCGGACAGGTATTGAGAAGCAGGGCACTTAGCAGCAGCACTTGCAGGGAGGAGGGGCAAATGGAGACAGCTAGCCAGGGTTCCGGGCATGAGCCTGCCGGTGTGATGGATGAGCGCCAGCCAGGGTTCGTATGGCTGGTGGTCATCTGGGGACGGGTGGTGGTGGGCCTGGGGCTGGGGGCGATCGCTGGCGTGAGTTTCGGCCACGCGTGGACCAGTGAGAAGCTCTCCATGTGGATTGTGGGCGCCATCTCGCTTCTGGCGGCTGTCCTGCTCGTGCTATCCGCTCTATACGCGCGCAAGGGCGCGGTTCCTGCGGGCCGGGGTCCCGAGCCGGCCGTGCGCCCCGTCGCGCCTGGGGAACGACTGGTGCCGCTCCTGGGCGCGCTCCTCGTCTACAAGTACCAGCTGATCAGCCACCAGCAGTTGGCTGCAGTGATCGCAGAGCAGAAGAAAAGCAAGAAACGGATCGGTGAGGTCTTAATGCAGATGGGTCTGATCACCGAGGCCCAGCTCCGGGAAGCGTTGGAGTATCAGCAGTCGTTCAAGACCACACCAGGGCAGCAAGCTCCGTAGCTGCCACCGTCTCGCACTCCTCGCCCACGTGTTGGCGCCCGCGGGCAGTCCCGCTTCTCCCTCGTCGGTCGGCGATAGCGTCGCGCTGGGGCCGCGCCGCCAGCAGCACGGCCCTTCTCCCAGCAATGACCTGAGCAGGTGCTTTGCTGGCCGCGGCGGAAAGGAACCTCGGACGCGGGACGGCGCACAGGAGGAGACGATGCGAGTCATCAACTGCCACGCTCACTACCACGGGCCCGACGAGGTGGAGGAGAAGCGGGCGCTGTGGGATTCCCTCGGATATGTCAAGGTGTGCATGAGCTTCCAGGATGAGGAGGTGCTGGCGCTCGCCAAGCGCTACCCGGGTTACATCGTCCCGTTCTACCGCGTGCGGCTGGACGAGGCGAAGGCGGAGACGGTGGAGCGAGCGCAGGACCGCGGGTTTGCGGGGCTGAAGTTCATTGACCCGAAGCTGCCCTACGCGCACGAGTCATACTTCCCGGTCTACGAGAAGGCGCAGGAGCTGGGGATGCCGGCGCTGTTTCACACCGGCTTCCTGGGGTTCAACGGGGAGCGCGGCGTGCGGCAGGAGAACCACGATCCGACATTCCTGATCACCATCGCCACTTACTTCCCAAGATTTCGTATGGTTGGCGCGCACCTCGGGCACCAGTGGGCGCTGTCGGCGGTGTACGCGATGAAGAACTGCGAGCACGTGTGGTTCGACATGAGCGGTGGCACCATCCGCCACTTCCCGGCCTCTTGGTTCCGGTGGCTGTTCGAGCGAGTCGAGCGCAACCGGACCGGGCAGGATCCGACGCTGGACATGAGCTTGATTGGCAGGCTGGTGTTTGGTTCCGACAACCCGGATGACACCATCGAGTTCTACCGGAACTTCATGGCCGCGTTGGAGATTCCGGCGGAGGTGCAGGAGAGGGTATACTACGGCAACGCGGCCAAGTGGCTGGGATTGTAGGGCGGGCGCGCCCGCGCCCGCCCTACAGGGCGGCGAGGTGGCATCTCATGCAACAGCAAGTGCCTATTTCCAGAGCCTGGGAGCGCAAGTATCCCGAGCAGGTGGTGATGGTGACGACGATCAGCACGGAGGGGAAACCCAACATCATCACCCTGGGCTGGGCAATGCCCACCTCGGGGTCGCCGCCCATGTGCGCCATCTCCATCGGCCTAGGCCGGTACAGCCACGAGCTGCTGGAGCAGGTGCCGGAGTTCGTGCTCACCTTCCCGGCGGAGGATATGGAAGAGGCGATGCTGTTGTGCGGCACCAAGTCGGGGCGGAAGGTGGACAAGTTCAAGGCCTCCGGGCTGACCGCGCTGCCCGCCACCTCGGTGCGGCCGCCGCTGATCGGCGAGGCGGTGACGAACATGGAGTGCAGGGTGGTGAGCACGCACTTGACCGGAGACCACACCATCTTCGTGGGAGAGATCGTGGCCGCACATCACCCCACACGCCAGGTGCGGCGGCTGTACAATCTGGGCAAGAAGTTCGGCCCGCTGTCATCGGAGTGAGAGACAATGAAGATCGTACACGCCTATGAGTTGCCTGCTCAGCCGGTCACCGAGGAGGGGGCGAGCGGAACCAGTATTCGCTGGCTGCTCTCGAAGTCCGAGGGCGCGCCGAACTTCGCCATGCGCCTGTTCGAACTGCAGCCGGGCGGCTGCACTCCCTTGCACAGCCATCTCTGGGAGCACGAGGTGTTCGTGCTCGACGGCCCGACGGAGGTGGTGACAGAAGAAGGCGCGCAGCCGCTGGCGGCCGGAGACGCAGTGTTGGTGCTGCCGGAGGAGCGGCATCAGTTCAGGAACGCAGGGAGTGGGGTGGCGCGGTTTCTGTGCATGATCCCTATGCCGGAGGGGTAGCGGGGAAGGCCGCCACCGAAACCCGAAGGGACCGCGTTCGGTTCCTCGGCGCGCGGCTGGCCAAGCGCCAGTAGTTCACTCGCGGTGTGCCGCCGCCTCGCCCCCGGCTGACGTATCCGTGGTGTCGCCGCGCTGAGCACGGAGCAGGGACAGGGCTATCGCCAACCCGGCACCAGACACGGCAACCATGATGGCCGGCTCGATCAGATCGGCCAAGTCAAGTCGGAGAATGGCGGCGGGGTCTGCGATAGCCGTTCCGACGCTGCACACGGCCCCTAGGCCAGCGAAGAACGCGAACGCTCCGATCGCCGCCGGTGCCGCAAGCCGCAGACGCGGCCACGAACGGCGGCGCGCGAATGCGAGCAGCAGGAGAAAGACGGTCGGCAAGAAGGTCAGCGCGGCAAACAGATGGGCGCCGCCGGCAATCACCGTGATCGTCTGCCAAACCCGAGGCGCCAGATAGATGGCGTAGGCGAGCGCGATCGCAGCCAAGGGGTAGCGGGCGAGACGGAACTCAGACAGCCGTGCTCCCCCGTACGTGAAGCCGGTCACAGCGGCCAGCATGGCTACCGGCCACACGAACACGTACCACGGCATCCAGCTATGGGCCTCCAGGTGAGCCAGCACGACAGGTGCTAGCATGTCTTGGGTGCACATGCCTAGCAAGTACACGGACATGAGCGCCGAGGGTATCCACCAGTGGCGCCGCCCGGCGAGGATGGCGGCCGGCAGGAAGAACGCAAGGAACACAATGCCGATCTTCGCAGCCTCTGATAAGGCGGGCGCCTCCCGCGGTTCGGGCAAGGTGAGGTTGAGACCGAGGCGGGAGAGGTCAACAAGGTGGTCCGAGACGGCGTCCGTTGCCGAGATCAGGGCGAACGCAACTGCCATGGAGAGCAGGAGACGGCCCAAGCTGAAGGCGCGGAAGCGACCATTTGCGCGGCGCAACTGCTCTGCCACGCTCTCCGGCTCGCCGAAGATGCGGACCGCCTCCGCCACCGCCTCCTCTCTGCTCATGCCACCCTCCTCCAGCTCCTGGGCCTGAGCTTGCAGGTGGCCGCGGGCCTCTGCGATGATCTCGTCTGCGCGCGGATCATCCACGTCCAACGCGGCGCGCAGGTGAACCAGGTACTGCTCGAACTCACCCATGGCTGACCTCCAGGACAAGGTCTACGGCACGGGCGAAGCCCTGCCACTGCTGCCTGCGGCGGGCGAGCTCCCGCTCTCCTCTGGCGCTGAGGCGGTAGTATCGGCGAGAAGGACGGCCTTCCTGATGCTGCCACCTGGCGCTCACCAGGCCTCCGTTTTCCAGCTCGTGGAGCAGGGGGTATAGCCCGCCCTCGCCGAGGCGGAAGTAGCCTTCGCTGCGATCCCTCAGCAGCTTGATGATCTGGTATCCGTACATCGGCTCCTGAGCCAGGAGCCTGAGCACCAGCAACTTCACCGCGCCCTTGAGCAGCTGGCTGTCATGACTCATCTCGGAAGCCTCGCTATCCATAATACCTCGTAATGCGAGGTATTATAGCATAGAGTGCTAGGTATGTCAACAGCAGTCCTGTCGAGAGACCCTCTGTGCCCCGATGGCCCCGCCGGACCGGTGTCCTACGAGCGGCTGGAGAGGTAACGCTTGAGCCGCTCCATCCCCTCGGCGATGCGGGCGGCTTCGTTGGCGTAGCTGAAGCGGAGGTAGCCTTCGCTGGCGGGGCCGAAGTCAATGCCTGGGCTCACGGACACCTGGGTTTCGGTGAGCAGCTCTTCGGCGAAGGCGATGGAGTCCTGGCAGAAGCGCCTGGCGTTGGCGAACACGTAAAAGGCCCCGGCCGGGTCGGTGGGAAGGCCGAAGCCGATCTCCCGCAGGCGTCGGCAGATCAGGCCGCGGCGCTCTCGGTACACTTGCCTCATGCGCGCCACATCGGCGTCCGCCTCGCGCAGCGCGGCCAGCCCGGCCGCCTGGGACACGGAGCTGGCGCCGAGGTAGAAGTTCATGTTCATGTTGCGCATGGCTTGCACGCACGGCTCCGGCGCCACCACCCAGCCCAAGCGCAGACCCGGCATGGCGTAGCGCTTGGAGAAGCCGTTCAGGACGAAGGCGCGGTCGGTGTACTCCAGCGCGCTGTGGCACCGGCCCTCTTCATAGCACAGCTCGTGGTAGATCTCGTCCGAGATCACCCAGGTTCCCAACGCGCAGATGCGCTGCAACTCCTCCGGCGGAACGCGCGCCCCGGTGGGGTTGGCGGGGGAGTTCACCATGACCACCTTGGTGCGCTTCGTCACCATCTCGGCGATACGACCGGCGGAGTACACAAATGCCTCGGACTCAAGCACGGGGAAGCGCTTGATCTCACACTCCAGCAGCCGAGCGGAGTTGGTGTAGGCGGGATAGCCGGGGTCTGCGATCAGCACCTCATCGCCATGGTCCGTCGCCGCCGCCATCGCCAGCAGCAAGCCGGGGGAGGTGCCGGCGGTGACGACGACCCGGTCCGGGTGGACCGTCACCGAGTAGCGGTTCTCATACCACTCGCTGATCGCCTCGCGAAGCTCCGTCGTCCCCGGGCTGGGAGTGTAGCCTGTCTTCCCTTCGGCGAGCGCGCGGTGGGCGGCCTCGATCACGGGCTGTGGCGTTGGCAGGTCGGGCTCTCCCGCCTCCAGCCGGATCACGTCCTCGCCTCTGGCTTGCATCTCCTTCGCCTGGTCGAGGAGCTGCATCACCAGGAAGGGGGTCACCGATTGGGCGCGCGCGGACGGCCGGAAGTCCATATGACTGGCCTCGACACGGGTTCTCGCTTGTGTCTCTTCTGTGAGTTCAATGTGCTTACCTCCTGGCAGGCGAGCCAGGCGGCAGCCCAGAAGCAGGGAGGCAGCGGAACTGCGCTCCGCCGTAGAGCGCTATCTCCGGCGGCGTGAGGGCAAGACGGTGGAGTTGTACTTCATGCGACATGGTGAGGCGGAGCCTGCCGCGGCGGGCAGGGGTGATGAGGAGCGCCAGCTTTCCGAGCGAGGAAGGCAGGATGTGTTACTGGCGGCGCAAGCTCTGGCGCGGGCCAGGATAGGGCCTGAGGCGATCCTCACCAGCCCGCTGATCCGGGCGCGGCAGACGGGGGAGAGCCTGTCAGACGCGCTGGGCGTCGGCGCGGAGGCGGTGGAGGCGCTTCGTCCGGGCTGTCGGCTGGGCGTGCTCCAGGCGCTGCTGGAGCGGCGCGGCGTGGAAGGCGTACTGCTGGTGGGGCACGAGCCGGACTTCAGCACGATGGTGGGCGAGCTGATCGGCGGCGGGCAGGTGCGGATGCAGACCGGTGCGGTGGCGCGGGTGGATGCCAGCTCGCTCGCGCCCGGGGAGGGAACGCTGGTGTGGCTGCTGACGCCGGCGATGGTATCGGTTGGGGCGGATAGCGGGACATGAGAGCGCGTGCGCAGCAGATCCTGGGAAGCCCTGTCGGCGTAACGGTTTTGGTTCTCGCCGCCGTCATCTTGGTGGGCACGCTGGTCTTCGTGCTGCTGGAAGGATGGTCGGTTCTCACCGCGCTCATCTTCACCCTGCAGACGATGACGACCGTTGGCTATGGGAATGTGTTCCCACGGACACCGGCGGGCCAGACCTTCACCGCCGGCCTGCTGATGGCAGCGCTGGGGGTGGTGGCGGTGGGGCTGGCGGCGTATGCGAGTCGGTTGATCCGGATGATCTCAAAGGGAGTAAGCCCTATGGAGCAGAACGAGAAAGCGGTGGCGGCATTGAGAGAGCACGTGGTGGTGGTGGCCGACGAGGGTCTGGCCTCCGCGCTGCTACCCGGGCTGCGAGCGCGGCAGCTTCCCTTCGTGGCCGTCACGCAGGATGCCGACCAACATGCGGCCTGGGTGGCGGATGGCTTCTCCTCGGTGCTGGGCAACCCGGAGGAGGAGGAAGTGCTGAGGGAAGCCGGGATCGAGCGGGCGTTGGGCTTGATCGCGGCCCTGCCGTCGGACGCGGAGAACGTTTTCGTCGCCCTTAGCGCGCACGGCCTAAACCCCCGCCTGCGCATCGCGGCGAGAGCGCACAGCCCGTCTTCCATCCCCAAGCTGAGACGGTCCGGGGCCGATGAGATCGTGCTTCCTGAGCAAGTTACCGCCCTCAATCTCGTCAACCTATTTCAGGACCGCAGCCGGATCGGGGACATGGTCCGGCAGGTGACAGAGGAGCTGCGGCAGTCGCTGGCCGCCCCGCAGGTTGCCAGCGCGGCGGACGGGCGACCGGAGCACATTCTCTTCCGCGCCGTGCGCCTGGCGCTTCAGGAGCTCAGCCCGGAGATGGAGCAGACTCTCTTCGCGCTGGGGGAGCAGTTCGGGAGAGAGGCGGTAGGGCCTAATCTACCCGGCGGGCGGCTGTGCGACGCGCTGGAGAGGCTGGGGGTGGTGTGGTCAGCGGCGGGCCTGGGCACCATCGAGGTGGTGGCCTGCGCGGAGGATGGAGCAACGGTGGCGGAAACCCACTGCGCCACCTGTCAGGGCATGCCCAATGTGGGCCGGCCGGTGTGCCACCTCGAGCGCGGCGTGCTCAACGGCGCACTCCAGGCCGCTCTCGGCCGCACGGTGAACACCCGGGAGACCAAGTGTTGGGGCATGGGCGACCGGTCGTGCGAGTTCGAGATCACGACGGATGTGCATAGGCACTAGCCGCGGGCGGCAGGGACCGAGGTGCCCTCCGCTGGACGCCATCGGCCGTGCGGCCGGCAGTGTGCCCGTGGCGCGATGAGCACCATGGCCTCACTACCAAGCGCTGTAGCTGCTTCCGTCAAGGGCTGTCTGGGTGCTGGCGCTGTGGACGGCTCCGGTGGCGTTGTCATATACCCAGTCGGCGGCCTCGGTGAAGGGGTCTTTCGGCAGGCCGGCAGTGGGGGCGAGATAGGGGCCGTCGTAGGCGAGGCGGTCTACGGATCCGCCGTTCCCGTCGAAATCCGCGGTGATGGCGCTTCCGTCGGCAGCCATGACGTCGGCAAGGGCCGGCGGCCAGGCCGCCATGGTGGCCTCGAACCGTTCAATTGCATCCCGGATCTGCTTCAGATTCCCGCGGAGCTGTGCTTCTTTGGCTCTCCGGCCGGCGCCCATCAGACGCGGGATCACCAGTGTCGCCAGGATGGCGATCACGACGATCACAATCAGCACTTCAATCAAAGTGAAGCCCTGACGGCGACGTTCCCAAGCAGGCGTCGCCATATCACGCACCTCCCAAAACAAATAGAGTTTCGGGCATCACCGTGACACCCCCGACGAATGCGGTCGCGCCCGAAACTCGCATATCCTGCCACTCTACCCTTCAGCACCCCGAGCGTCCCTTGGTTCGGCTTCGCTCACCATGGGCGAGGTCCCAGGGCGTGGCAGCGCAACTGTGCACGGGGGCGGTACCGTGACACCCAGCTTCTTATTCCCAGGCCGCCCACTGTGCTTATTCCACAACAGGGAAGCTAGCCCACCATCGCTGTGGCAGACATCGCCCAGCAGCACACTTGGCCCTGCTTCCAAGATACCGCCTAGGACTGCTATAATTGCCCCTGAGAGCGAGTATGAGGACGGGCAGATGACAGATCAGGGGTTCCAGGAAGCATCCAGAACGGTTCTCGACGAGATCACCCGTACGCTGGCACAGGTGGATCCCGACGAAGTGGCGGCGCTGGAACAGGCCATTCTCTCCGCCCATGCCGTATTTGTGGTGGGGGCGGGGCGCTCCGGGCTGGTGGGGCGGTGTCTGGCGATGAGGCTGACACACCTGGGGCTGCATTCCCACGTGGTCAGCGAGACGGTGACGCCGCCTGTAGGACCCGGGGATCTGGTGATCGCGCTCTCAGGCTCCGGGGAGACCCCAACCACTTTGGCGGCCGCGCAAGCCGCGGGGAGCGCAGGAGCGAAGATGACGGCGATCACCGCGGTCGCGGATTCGTCTCTGGCACGGGCTGCGGACGGCAAGGTGGTGATCCCCACCGGGACTGGGGCCAGCGGGGTCAGCTCCAGCCAGTACGGGGGCTCGCTGTTCGAGCAGGCCCTGATGGTGATGTTCGACACCATCGCACTGCGGCTGCAGAAGCGCCTGGCGGAAACCCCCAACCGCATGGACCAACGCCACGCGAACCTGGAGTAGCCTGCGGTTCCCTGGCCGGGCAGAGCTCACCCACGCAGCTTGGTGGTCACCTCCGCCACCCGCTTGCCCAAGGCTTTGGCGAGCTCCAGCTCGTCCTCGTTCGGGCCCTGGTCGGCGGCAGGGCCGGAGACCGAGCTGGCGCCATACGGGGTCCCGCCGCGGGTGGTGTTTGCCAGCCTCTGCTCCGAGTAGGGAATGCCCACGATCACCATCCCATGGTGGAACATGGGGAACATCATGGAGATGAGGGTGGTCTCCTGGCCCCCGTGCATGGAGGCGGTGCTGGTGAAGCAGGCGCCGACCTTTCCCACCAGGCCGCCCTGCAGCCAGACGTGGCTGGTGGAGTCAATGAAACCCTTCATGGGGGCGGTCATGTTGCCGAAGCGGGTGGGCGAGCCGAGGATCACCGCGTCCGCCCAGAGCAGATCGTCGGTGGTCGCCTCCGGCACCTTGATGAAGGCCTCATGCGCCTTCCTGCGGCGGTCGTCAGCGTTGGGCAAAATGCCCTCTGTGCCGGTGTCCCTGGCGCGGGCGAGCTTCACCCCCGCGCCGGCCACCGACCTCGCCCCCTCCGCCGCCGCCAGGGCGAGCCGGTGGGTGTTGCCGTAACGAGTGTCAAAGACGATGAGGATGTTCATGGCTTGCTCTCCGCAAGTGTGAGGTCCGTTTCCCTTTCTCTGCCCGGCGGGCAAGCCTTGTCTCAAGCTCGGACATCGGGCCCCCGGCCCGTCAGCGCCAGATGACGCCGGCGGGAGCCGGAGGGCGCTGGGGAGGGCAGCGCGTCTCCTGTCCATGATACTGCAGAGCGCGGACAGGGAAGCTAATGCGCACAGGCGGCTGGTGGCGCGAGGGCGGGCGTTGACAGCCCAAGAGAGACCGCCCTATAATCCTGCTTGGCCACCAGGTGAGGCCGGCACATGAAAGCAACCGCCATCATCCCGGCATTCAACGAGGAGACGCGGATTGCCAGCGTCCTCAGCGCCATCTCCTGTTCACAGTTGGTGGATGAGATCATTGTTGTTGATGACGGTTCGCAGGACAATACCGCGGGGGTGGCGGTCTCCCACAACGGCGCCCTGGTCACCCAGCTCCCCGTGAACCTGGGCAAGGCCGGCGCCATGTGCGCCGGGGCGCGCCGGGCGAAGAACCCGGTGGTGGTGTTTCTCGATGCCGACCTGCTGCACCTCACCCCCGAGCATGTTGACGCCCTAGTGGGGCCGGTGCTGGCCGGGGAGGCGGAGATGACGGTGGGGCAGTTCTGGAGTGGGTCGCCCTTCGTCACCGCATGGATGCGCTTCTGCCCGGCGATCTCGGGGCAGCGCGCCATGCGCACGGCTGACTTTCTGCACATCCCTGACCTGGGTTCGGCCGGGTTCGGAGTGGAGGTGGTGATCACCCGGTACGCGGCGGCGAGGAGGCTGCGGACGCAGTACGTTCACCTCCCCCGCATCACCCATGTGGTGAAGGAGAAGAAGCGAGGGCTGGTGCGCGGGATCTGCGACCGGGGGGCGATGTACGGGCAGATCGCGGCTTGCATGTTCCGGAACGGCTATCACACGCTCTCGCAACGGGCCAATGGGGGCGAGCGTCGGTAGGCCTCCTCTGCGCGCCGCTGGGCGGCGGCAGAGGTGCCGACCATGACCGGGTCCGCCGGCCGGCGACAGAGGCGGTGGCGCCTGCGGGCGCTGGCGCTGGTCGGGGCCGTCTGGGTGTGCGCCGCGGCCGGCCACGCCACGGAGGCGAGCCTGCCGGCCACCGTCGAGCTTCGGCAGGTCGGCGAGATGATGGTTCCCTTCCAGTCCGACCTGCCTATCCCCACCTATGACCCGCAGCTTCGCCCGCACATTGACCTATCTGATGGCTGGCGAAGATGGCGCACCAACCTGGACCACGGGCTCAGCCTGAGCGCGCGCACGCCAGGCAACCTGGCCTCGCTGGAGCGGGAGGGCCGGGGCGCGCACCGGCTCGATTATGACGACCGCACGTGGGAGATGGCCCGCCTCCCGGAGATGGCCAATCCGCCCCCGTATCCGGGACCCTCGGGCGTGTGGTATCGGCGCAAAGTGAGCATCGCACCGGTGTGGAAGGAGCAGCGAGTCCTCTTCCACTGCCTCGCCGCCAACTACGTGGCCGACCTGTGGGTGAATGGGCGCTATGTGGGCTACCACGAGGGGGGATGCACGCCGTTCAGCTTCGACATCACCGACCAGGTGAGATGGGGAAACGCCAACACCATCGCGCTGCGGGTGGATAACCCGCCGTGGGCGCTCGCAACTGCGGCCGGCTCGCTGAGCAAGGAGATGGTGCCCGCCGGGCCGGGTGACTGGTGGAACGCGACAGGGGTGCTCCGGGACATCTACCTGGAGGCCGTGCCCTCGGCGTGGCTGGTGCGGGCGGATGTGAGGAGTGAGGCGAGTGAGCAGGGCACGCGTCTGAGGGTGCAGGTGGTGCTGCGACACGCGGGGGCATCTGTGTTCACCGGGCAGGTCACCGCACAGGTCTCCCCCGCATTAGTGGCGGAGGCGAACCTGACCACCCCAGCCGCGGACGGCTTGCTGGGCAACCGGCCGGCGGCCCCGGTGGTGGACGGCAGGCCGGAGATGCACGTGGTGGTCGCCCCCAAGGTAGTGCTCGCCTGTGTGCTCGACTTCACTACCGTCCCGCTGCAGACGTGGAGCCCGGCGGAGCCGAATCTGCACATCCTCGAGGTGCTGCTGCGGGACGAGCAGGGAAGGTTGGTAGACCGGCTGGCGGTCCAATTCGGGGTGCGAACTCTGACCGCGGACCGCGAGCAGGCGCGCATTCTGCTCAATGGCAAGGCGGTGAGGCTGCGGGGAGTGGCGCGGGTGGAAGACGATCCCCAGTTTGGGCGGGCGGTGACGTTCGGCGACGGGCTGAGGGTGTTGCTCGACCTTCGCACCGCCAAGTGGGCGGGGGCGGAGCTGCTCCACCTGGGCCACCTCGTCAACCATCCCATCACCACCTTGCTGGCCGACCGGATGGGGCTGATCTGCTGGGAGGAGATACCCGCCTATCGCCTGGACGAGCAGGCGCTATCCACGCAGTGGGAGAGGCGTCGGATAGCTCGGCAGATGTTGATCGAGATGATCTACCAGGACTACAACCGCCCCTCGGTGGGGTTCTGGGGAGTCTGCGATGACCCCGCCCCCCTGGCCGGGCAGGAGGGCGGCTCCGCGGGGCAGTTCACCCGGGATCTCAGCGACATCGCGCGCTACCTCGATGGCAGCAGATTGGTGGCCGAGTCCGGCTCGCCGGCGCGAGTGTCCCAGAGGGGCTCGGAGTGCGATGTGCAGGGGATTGCGCTTCCTCTGCTCTCTCATGGTGACGAGGCGATGGGCCAGGATCTGGCGTCTCTGCTGGCCCGCATTCACACCTCGCATCCCGGTCAGCCGCTGTTGATCACGGAGTTCAGTGTCGCTCCGGGGGAGGACGTTCCCAGCGCGCAGAGACAGGCGGGGACAGCCCGGGAGTTGGTGGAGACGTTCTCCTCTCTCCCATATGTCGCGGGCTGGGTGTGGTGGGCGCTGGCCGACTACCAGGAGGCGGCCGGCATCCGCCACACCGGGCTGATGTCCCGCGACCGGAGGGTGACGCGGGCGGTGAGTGCAGGCCTGCAAGAGGCCTATCGAGGCGTCAGGCCGGGAGTGCGCGGGGCGCCTCTGCGGACGACTGCGCGATCACGGTAACACAAGACGCCACGTGCGCCTTCGGCGCACGACCTTGGTTCTCGCCCGCCTCGGCGGGGGAGTGTCTGTAGGTCGCCTTGGCGGCAGACGGCCTGGCCGCCGGACGACCCGGTGTGAGTGCACTCAGCGCCGCAGCCGCCGCCGGATCACCCGGCATAGCTGCCGGTTGGCGGTCAGGCCGAAGCCGAGGAAGAAGGTCCCCAGACCGAACCCCCACCAGAACCACGGGCCTGGGCTCGCCGGCGGCCAGCCCCGCAGCATGGGCCCGAACACCTGCCAGGCCAAGGCCGCGAACAGGCCCACACCCAAGGCAATGGAGACGGTGACACAATGAGCCACTCGCCTTGGGTGCTGCCGGAGGAAGCCGAGGTCCGTTCCGCAGACCGCACACCAGTCGGCCTGTCGGACATTCTGCTGCTCACATACCGGGCAAACCAACTTCTGCGACCCCCTTGTTGATAGTGGGTCGCCCCTCATGGGTTATTCCACAACTCGCCTGCCCGTCCAGCCAACAGTGGAGCGCAGCTCCGCTGCCTCCTGCTGAGTGTCGCCGAAAGAAGTAACGGCGACACTCAGATACACCAGGCTGTAGAGCCCTACAGCTCGCCTGAAGCGTTACTTTGCTGTGCGACGCGCTATAGCTGGTTTGCCCGCACCACCGTTTGCCAGCCGGCCAACCTACCCGCCACACGGCCGGCGGGTGAACTTATTGCTGCTCGCAGATTAGGGTGACGGCCTCGCAGCCCCCACGAGGCTTCCTGCGTGCTCTGTCTGAGTCTCGCCGTCACCCTATTCGGCGAGACTCAGTAGGTCAGAGCACCGCGGTGCTGCTCAGCAATTGCCGCGCCCGGGGGAGCCATGGATTCAAATCCAGGGCGTGTTTCAGCGCCGCCTTGGCTTCCTCCGCCCTGCCCGCCGCCTTGAGGGCAAGGCCGAAAACGAACTGGGCGTTGGCGTCATCCGGAGCATACTCGGCGCACTGGTCCATGAGCTTGAGGCATTCGGCGAGCAACTTGTCCGCCTCCTCGGTCCTGCCCAGGCGCGCGAGGGCGAGAGCGCGGTAGAGGGCCGGTTCCGTGCCCGCGTGGTGGTGGCTCTCGGCGGCGGCCACCTCCAGGTGGGCGGTGGCGGCCGGCTCGTCGCCGAGCGCCTCACAGGCAAGCGCGGCACACCAGTGAGCGCGTGCGTCTTCCCGGCGCGGCGGTTTGCCGATGCGGAGGTTCCGCGGGTAATCGAGGGCCGCCTCGAAGTCGGCGCGCGCCCCTGCATGGTCGCCCTTGAGCAACCGGTCGCATCCCCGTCCCAGGTTGGCGTCCACCCAGATCCGCCGCATCCGGAACTCCATCTCCCAGCGATGGAAGGTATGGGTCTGGAGCAAGGTGAGCGCCCGGTGCCATTCCCCCGAGGCCATACAGGCCAGCGCCTGCTCTGCCGCCATCACCCCCCTCCGCTGCACCTTCCCGGGGGCCGCGTCCAACACCGCCAACCTGTCTTCGGGGCTGGCTTTTCGGTCGCGCAACACGCGTTCCAGCTCCAGGTAAGATCGCGGCTCCTGGGGGGCGAAGGAAACCGCCTTCCGCAGCCATGCCTCTGCCTGGTCTAGGTCCTGGTGGACCTCACGGCAGGCCGTTGCCAGGTTGCGGAACAGCACTGGGAAGTCGTCAATGCGCTTCGCCGCCTCCTGCCAGGCCGCCAGCGCCTCCTCCCGACGGGTTCGGGAGTAGAGCAGGTTGCCGAGGTGATACCACGCGTACCCGTCCTCCGGATCAGCGTCGGCGGCCTCTCTGAGGATCGGCTCCAGCTCCCAGTGGTGGGCGAACACGTAGGCCTGTGGAAGGGAAGGAGCGCGGCTGCGCGCGAGCTTGGCGTCCTCCTCGCGGCCGAGCCGGCGCAGCCAGTGGGCGAGCGCATAGTGGGTCAAGGGATCTTCTCTCACCTGGGGTACGTGCTTGCGGGCGGTCTGCAGGAGGGCGACCGCATCGGCCACCAGTCCCGCCGCGGAGTAGTCGAAGGCCAGCTCGAGCCAGGGGTCGGCCCCGGGGGTGAGCAGCCCGCGCAGCTCGCGAAAGCGCTTCGCCGCCACCCGGGGCTTGCTCAGGGCGGCCGCGCAGAGGTGGGCTTCGGCGGCCGCCAGCCGATCGTAGGGGGCCATCTCCAGCACGGCCTGGATTGCCTGGTGGGCGGTGTCAACCTGGCCCAGGGCGCGCAGCAGCGCGGAACGGAGAGACCAGGTTCTCACATCACTGGAACCACAGGTGAGACTCAGGGACAGGGTACGGGCGGCGCCACTGAGGTCGCCCCGCCGAGCGACCACGAGAGCGGCCTCGAACAAGCCGGCGTGGGCGAAGCCAGGGTCCTGGGAGGCCCAGCGCAGCGCGAACTCCGCCTCCTCCAGCCGTCCGGCGCGGGCGAGAGCAAGCCCCAGGTAGTAGGCGGCGTCCGCGCGCTCCGGCGCGGCCGACGCCGCCGCGGTGAGCCGTTCCAGCGCCTGCGCCGGGCGCGTCTCTATCGCCATTCGGCCCAGCGCAACGGCCGCTTCCACACAGGCCGGATCGTCGGCGAGCACTCTCTCGTAGAGGGCCCGCGCCTCCTCGGGAGCCCCTCTCTCCTCCGCCCGGCGGGCGTCCTGCAGGAGATCGCCGGTTGCGCGGCCGGCGACGGAGACGGCCGCCGCCCGACTGGTGGATTCGCCACCCTTGCCCGCACGCTTGGACGAGTGGGGGAGGGTGATGGTGCGCGGCGGCTGGTCTTCTGTATACCGGATTATCTGGCAGCCGCAGCAGTCGAGCAACGTGAGGGTGAGCACAGGCTGGGAGCCTGTGCCATTGATGGGCACAGTCTTGCGCAGCGGGCGGTCGGGAGAAAGCGAGAGGCGCTGCTCGTGCACAATCCGATCGCCCGCGGTGAGGCGCACCAAGGCGTCCGGCATGGGCCGGGTCACCAGGACGCCGAGATCGGCATTACCATCGGCCGTGTTGAGGCGCACGGCGGCCTCCTGGTTCGCCCATGCGAAGCCCCCGATGCCCTTTACCGCATACCAGTGCTCGGTCCATTGGATAGTGTGATGGGGTGGGAACATGCGCCAGACTCCCTGGTCCACGAACCGGCCGCTCTGGAGCTCGCAGTACGGCCCATCGCCGTCGCTGAGCACCTCCGCCCACATCTTCCCGTGGTCCCAGGTGCCCCAGGTGAAGAACTTCTTGCCGTAGGCGTCGTGGACATCGGCGACGTGGACGAGGCCGAAGTCCAACTCCGGGTAGTGGGCCCCGAAGAAGTCCTCCAGGCTGTCCAGCGCGAAGATGTCGCCCTGGTAGTCGTGGGCGAAGTAGGTGGCCAGGTTGCGCCCTTCGTGGATGGGCCAGTTGAGCACATTGCTCCACACTCTCACCTTGGTGGCGGGGTAGACCAGGCGCATGTCCTTACGCGCGGGCACCGATGCGTTTGCCCAGAAGTAGAAGGGGTGGGGGAGGTCCTGCCGATTGGTGAGGCGGATCTCCGTCTCCACCAGCGCCGACTCCGGCCGCAGCCGAATGCCCACCGCCCAACCCATGCGAAAGACGCGCTCCAGGTTCCCCACCCAGACCGTGACCGCGCCATCTTCCTCCTCCACCAGGCGGCTGTCTACCGGAGAGACGGTAGTCACGGTGTGGCCGCGGGGGAAGTTGAACTCGATGCCGCCGCTGATCCAGGCCCCGCGGAGGGCGATCAGGCCGGGCTTGACCACGTGGTTGCGGTAGAAGATCTCCCTGCCGGTGGGCTTGTCCAGAGCCGAGTAGAGCCGTCCGCCGAGCTCGGGCAGCACGATCAGGCGGAGGTACCCGTTCTCCAGCACGACCGCCCGGTACTCGACCGGCCGGGCCTCTTCCCCCAGGTCGTCCATCAGCGAATAGGGATAGATGTTCCAGTAAGCTCGCCGCTGGAAGGGCGGATTGGGATCTTCGGGACCCCACTGGTAGGTGGGGATAGTAATCGTCTCTACGCGCGCCTCAACTGACACTACCACTGCTCCTTGTTGAGCCGACAGACGGCCCACGCTTCGTAGGGGCACGGCATGCCGTGCCCCTACACGTCGTCACCGGCCGCGCCCCTGGGGCGCCCGGCCCCACTGCTCGCCCTACAGCAACGACTTCACGAAGGCGAGGTTGCGAGCCGCGTTGGCGGCCGCGTCGTCATGGGGTTCAGTCTCCAGCATCAGCCAGCCGTCGTAGCCGATCTTCTTGATGGCGGCGAAGATGGCCTTGAAGTCGAGCTTGCCTTCGCCCATCTCCGCGCCGATCTCCTTCACGTGGATCTGGAAGATGTGCTTGCCGAGCTTGCCGATCTGTTCTATGTTGTCGAACCCCTGGTAGGGCGCGTTGCCGGTGTCGTAGTACACGCCGAGGTCCGGGGAGCCCACCATCTCGATCATCGCCAGCATCTGCTCGGCGGAGCGGCCCACCTTGCCGACGCTCTCCATGCCCACTTTGGCCTTGGAGCCGGCGCTCTTCTGGAAAGCCGCCTTGAAGCCATCCCGCCACAGCGCGATCGCTTCCTCCTCCGGCTGGTCCTGTGACCGTTTGCCCATGGGGAAGAGGATCACCCCGGCGCCGAGCTCATCGCAGAAGCGGCGTAGATCGGCAACCGCCTGCACCCCCTGGTCGCGGGTGTCCGGGTTGACCATCAGCCTGGACACGGTGGCCATGCAGACCGAGGCCACCGCCACGCCGCTGCGCTTGCTGCGCTCGGCGAGCGCCTTGCGTCCGGCCGCGCTCCACACCTCAGACTCGAGATACGTCTCCGCCCTCAGGTCCAACTCCACGCCATCGAAGCCGAGGCGGCCGGCCTCGTCGAACAACTCCGCCCAGGGCTTCCCCACCACGTAGTCCATCGCACCGATCTTCATGTGACATTCTCCTTACCATCGGGATAGCGCTTGCTATCCCCCTTTGGTATCGTAGACACCGAACTCCCGTGCTGCTTCGAGCATGGCGGCGAAGTTCCTTGTGGGAACGCCGTCGTGCACGGCATTTGACGAGCCAAAGATCAAGCCGCCCTGCGGCTTGCACGCCTCCATCACTTGCCGGGTCTTCTCTCGGATTACCTCGGGCGTGTCGAAGGTGAGCGCCCGCCCGCAGCTCATGCCGCCCCACAGGGTGAGGCGAGGGAACGCTCGCTTGAGTTTGGGCAGTTCCATGCCCGCGTCTATGTCTATCTCGCCGTAGCCGTCCACCTCTGAGTTGACCAGCAGGTCCTGCGCAATGGGCCAGACATTGCCATCTGTCCTGAACAGGTATACCAGACCGGCCTGGTGGGCGGCCTTGGTGATCTCTTGCAGCCTGGGCAGGATGAACCTGCGGAACATCGCCGGGGAGTAAATGGGGCCGGCGGTGGAGGCGAGGTCGCCGCCCGCCCACAGGACATCAATCCCATACTTGGGCAAGTGAGGTATCGCCACCAGCGCGGAGTGGGTCTCCGCCTCCAGGTAGCGCTCGACCAAGTCGGGTTTCTCCGCGCAGGCCGCCAGCCAGGGCGTCTCCGGTGGGATCATCAGGAAGCCTTCGCCTGACTTCAGGGCGTGCTGCCCGCCGGTCCTCCGAGCGACCGTATGCAGGGCGGCATAGGTCTCCGCCGTCGGGGGCTGGGCCTCCTCCGCCGCCTGTTCGGCGGCGGCCACCAGGCGCTCGATCGCCGCTATCCCCTCTCTGCGCACCGACGAGTCAACGACATCGAAGACGTCGCTTACGGGATCGTAGTGGTACACGCTCCAGAGGTCGGTAGCGGGATCGTCATAGCGGAAGGTGTGATCGTCGAGCTTCGCCGAGGGCCTGGCGGAATGGCGCCAGGGGACGCCGGCGATGTCGAAGCCGAGCTCGCGGATGAGATCGCCCACATCCTCGAGCAAATGCCCTACGTACTCCTGCCAGGCCTGCTCGCTTTGCCACCTGGCGGCGGTTTCCTCCCAGCGGATTCGTCCCCCACCGGTGCGCATGGGCCGGCCGACCAGCTCGGAGGCGATCCGCGAGCACACCGTCTGCTCGTAGATGGGAACGCGGTCCGGCTCCCGGTGCTGGAACACCATCTGCACTCGCTGCTTCGATGTCACCCGTCTGTCCTCGTTCCTGTCCTTACTACGTGCCTTCGCCGCTTCCTGTCTCCGAGTGAAGAGGACGGAGTGGGGGCGCGACGAACTCTCCTCGGCAGAAGCGTTCTGCGGTGTCGCCGGAGGGACACGGCCCTTCGGCAAGCTCAGGGCCATCTCGAGCGACGTCGAGGGGAGGCCCGGCGACCTGTGGAGGGATGACTATGCTGCGTGCCGCTTTGCTGGTGTCGGTAGCCGTTCTGCTCTTCAGCCTGCCCGCCGCGGCCCAGTCTCGTACGGGCGAGCTGCGGGGAGCGTGGATGGGGGAGGGATATGGCCGGGACTGGCCGGCGATCATGAAGTCGCTCCAGGACAACGGGTTCAACGCGCTGTTCCCCAACATGTGCACGGGCGGGGCCGCTTTCTATCCCAGCAAGGTGTTGCCGGTCGCGCCGGGCGCCACTCCCGGCCGGGACGAGATGGCGGAGGCGGTGAAGGCGGCGAAGCAGTTCGGGATCGAGCTCCACGTGTGGAGGATCAACTGGGTGCTCTTTCACTGCCCGGCTGAGGTGCTCGCCAGATATGAGAAGGAAGGCCGGCTGATGCGCAACCCGGAGGGAAAGCTCGCCCGCGAGGACCCCAGCATCTCCTCCGACTTCACGGTTGACTACCTCTGTCCCTCCCATCCGGCAAACCGCAAGCTGGAGAAGGACGCTATGCTGGAGCTGGTGCGCAACTACGACATCGCTGGCATCCACTTCGACTACATGCGCTATCCGACGCCGGATTACTGCTACTGCGACCACTGCCGCGCCGAGTTCGAGAAAGCCCTGGGGAAGAAGGTCGAGCACTGGCCGCAGGACGCGGTGGAGGGGGGACCGCTGTTCGAGCGGTACGCGGACTGGCGGCGCAGCCTGCAAACCTCCCTGGTGAGCGAGATCAGCGAGGAGGCCCATCGGATCAAGCCCGGGATCAAGGTCTCTCTAGCGGCCTGGCCGGACGTCAACGTCGCCCGCAACTGGGTGCTCCAGGACTGGCCGGCCTGGGTGCAAGCCGGGGCGTTGGATTTCATCTGCTTCATGGACTACACCCTCGACAGCAATCAGCTTGCGGAGTGGCTGACCTCTCACCGGAAGCTGATCCACGGGCAGATTCCCGTGTATGCGGGCCTGGGATCATTCCTGATGAAGGAGGCGGTCACCCTCATTGAGCAGATTCGTCTCAGCCGGGAGGAGGGCGCGGATGGGTTCCTGGCCTTCGCCTACTACAGCGGCGACCTGGATAAGTGGCTGCCCGAGCTGCGCCGGGGTGTCACCGCGGCTGACCCAGACCCCATGCCACACACCGGGCCGCCTGCGTCCTTTGCCTTCTCGGGTCCTGCCACCGCGAAACCTGCTCGCGGCGAGGAGGTGCTGGCGGGACAGCAGTTGCAGGCGGAGGTGACGATCGGAACGCCGCCCTCCGACACTGCCGAGGAGCAGGACACCAGCGGGGCGGCGCAGGCCGCCGCGGTGCTCCGCCAGACCACCGAGACACGGAAGCCAACCGAGACCTATGACCATCCCCCGGAGATCATCCCGAGCCTGGAGGAAACGCCGCGGCTCTCCGGCCGGGTGGTAGTGGAGGCTCCTGCGGGCGATGTGCTGGCTAGACTTGCCGTATTCGATTCCGACCTGGGCATCAAACGGACGGTGACCTTCCTGGCGCCGGAGGGGCGGTTCCGCATCGCGGCCTACGGAGCGGAGTCCTTCGACGGAAAAAAGCGGGACTTCGTGGTGCGCGGTCCGCTTCTGGTGGGGGTCAAGGCGGAGGAGCTTGCGCCGACCGCCTCCCTGCCGGCCCCCGGCGAGGTGACGGAACCTGCGCCCCAAGCATCTGCGGAGCCGCAAGGGGAGGTGGACATGCTGCTTGCAGGAGTGGCAAGCGAGCTCAACGCCAGCGACCTCTCCGGCCTGGAAGGGTGTCTGCGGATCGACCTCACCGGCGAGGGCGGAAAGGAGTGGTGGCTGCGCATCCGCGATGGCAGATGTGAGTGGGGGATGGGCATGGTGGAATCCGCCACCGCTACGGTCTCCTCGTCGGTCAAGGATGCCCTTGCCGTGGCCAGCGGCGAGGCGGATGCCTACGCCCTGTGGAACGCTGGGCGCATCACTATCACCGGCGACACCTCCTACGTGAAGCGGATCGCAGACATCCTGGGGATCAACACCGGTCCATAGATTCGGGCTGGTGTGGGAAAGCGCGGAGATGAAGGCGAGCCTGGTCTTCCTGCCCGTTGCCGCCGTTGCCGCGCTCGCCTCCTGTGCCCCGACCGCCGCCGGCGTCGTCCAGAGCGCGGGGAGCGTGGGGGAGTACCAGAAGCTGGAGCTGACCATCCCGCCTTCCGCGGACTACTGCAACCCGTTCGACCCGGCAGAGGTGGACATCGAGGCCGTCTTCACCACTCCGTCGGGGCGCGCGGTGAAGGTCCCCGGCTTCTACTACCAGGCATTTGAGCGGTCGCAAGACAGTGATGGCAACGAGCGCCTGACCGCGATTGGGGAAGGCGTCTTCAAGGTCCGGTTCGCCTGGGGAGAGGTGGGCAGCTACAGCTACGCGGTGACCCTGACTGACGCACAGGGGAAGCGGGCCGTTGGCAGCGGCCGCTTCAGCGTGAGGTCCAGCGCCAACCCAGGGTACGTTCGACAGAGCAGAGAGGCGCCACTCTGCTTCCAGTGCGAGCGGGGCGCCTCCTACTTCGCCATCGGCGAGAACGTATGCTGGCCCCGCGAGCGGGGAACCTACGACTACGATGCCTGGCTGCCCAAGCTGGCGGAGAACGGCGGCAACTACTTCCGCATCTGGATGGCGAACGAGTGGAATCCGCTCGCGCTGGAGGCCCAGTCTGCGGCACCGGATGACGGCCGCGGGCTGGGGCGGTACGATCAGAAGGCTGCTTGGCGTACCGACTATCTCACGGAGCTGGCCGAGAAGCTGGATCTGCACGTGCTGACGTGCATCGAGTCCTTCAACACCGTCGCCTCCGGCATCGAGTATGCGGCCTGGGATCAGAGCCCGTACAACGTCGCCAACGGCGGGCCGTGCCAGAAACCGTTCGAGTTCTTCACCAGACTGGAGGCGCAGAGGCTGTTCAAGCGCCGTCTGCGCTACATCGCGGCGCGGTGGGGCTACTCGACCTCCGTGTTCGCCTGGGAGCTGTGGAACGAGGTGGATCAGGCGACCGGTTACCAGTCAGAGCAGGTGGCGGACTGGCACCGCGAGATGTCCGTCTACCTCCGCGCCTCCGATCCGTGGGCGCATCCGATCACCACTAGCTTCGCCGACACCGATGGCGATAAGGCGGTGGACAAGCTTACCATGCTCGACTTCGTGCAGTCACATGGCTACGGGATGCGCGACATGGCAGGCGCCATCGCCGATGCGACTCGCAGGAAGCTGGACGACTATCGCAAGCCCCACCTCTTCGGGGAGTTCGGCGCGGACGTGTACGGGGAGGAGAACGTCTCCGACCCGGAGGGGATCCACCTGCACAACGGGCTGTGGGCGGGGATGCTGTCCGGCTCGGCGGGGACGGCGATGATCTGGTGGTGGGATTCATATGTTGATCCCAAAGACTTGTACCACCACTTCCGGCCGGTGGCCGCCTTCGCCAAGGGCGTTGACTGGGTGAAGGAGAACTACCAGCCTGCCACTATCTCAGACATACGCTTTCTTCCAGGACAAGAGCCGGAGGTCTATCCACCAGTGGTCATCTCCCCACCCGTGGAGCGCTGGGAGAACGGCTCCTGCAATGAGCCGCAGACCTTTCAGATCGGCGGTGACGGCACGGTCTCGAACTGGAGGAGGCTGAGCCGCGTTCTGCACGGCACCGTGAACCATCCCTCCTGGCACAACCCGGCGACCTTCCAGGTGGACTTCGCGCGGCCAGGCCGCTTCGAGGTGCTGGTCGGCCGAGTGTCCGGCCACGGCGGGGCCGGGCTGAGCATGTCCATGGACGGGAAGAAGGTCCTCATCACCGACTTCCCCGACCGCGACCCGGGCACCGATGACCTCCATGACTACGATGGGTGGTACGGCACTGACGTGTCTCCGGGCGCGCACACCATCTCCGTCGAGAACACCGGGGCGGACTGGTGCTACATCTCCTATCGCCTCACCAACTACCTCCGCGTTCCCAGCCTGCGCGTTCTCGCTCTCGCCAATGCTACTCTGCGAAGTAGCGAAGCTCCTTCGCTACGAAGCACGAGTGCCCGCTCCGCCCTGGTCTGGGTGCAGAACAAAGAGCACACCTGGTGGAATCACAAGCGCAAGATCGAGCCACCGCCAATCGGCAGCTCGCAGATCACCCTCACGGGCTTCGAGCCGGGCCAATACGTGATCGAGCAGTGGGATACGTATCAAGGGGCGAGGGTGGACTCGACGAGCTACAGCTCAACTGATGGCAGCGTGGTGATCACCACGCCCGCGGGGCTGGTGCGCGATGTGGCATATAAGGTGAGCAAGGCCAGGTGATAGGCGCTACGGCGGGCAGGCTTTCGCCTGTGCCCTCTCTGCGTCTCTGTGGTGAAGCAGGATATCAGCCCACCCCAACCCGCGTCTCGCCTTCCTTGAGATCCACTGCCACCACCACATCCTCTCCATTTTTCGCCCACGTCCCGCTCTCTAGCGCCAACGGCTTCGCCACTTCCCGCAGCGGCTTGCCGTTGACTGACCACTTGCCCGGCTTGGCGCCGGCGAGGCGAAGCGTGAACCGGGAGCAGGGCATGGGTGAGGTGATGGTGCAGCCGTCGGGATTCCCGGCGATGTCCACCATCGCCTTCGCCATCCAGTAGTGGGCGATCTCGCTGGTCTTCATCCAGAGGATGTTGGGGAGCTGGTTGAGGCGCTGCACCACGGTCTTGAAGATGTTGAAGCCCACTTCCTCGCCCTGGAAGTAGAACCCGGGCCAATGGGAGACCATGATCGCCGGGCAGCCGGCGGCGATGAGTTGGGGCATGCGGCCGCCCTGCAGGTCCTCGGTGATACACATGTCCGGCCCATGGATAGCCTGGCGGTTGTTTCCTTCCCAACCGGCAAACCAATCGCCTGTTCCCGCGATGATCCCCGCGCAGCATTCCCCCTTCGCCTTGTTCAACGAGTACAGTTTGGGGTAGGGGAGGGGGTCCGAGTCGCGGTGGTACACCTCGCAGAAGAGAAACGGCCGGGGGTTGGCGTTGATCTCCTTGGATGCCCACAGGGTTGACGCACCGTAGTTGGGCAGGTCCACGGCCTGGAACGCGCCGGGGCTGGTGACGCCCTCGGCGGCGATGTCGCAGTTGTGGAGGATGCGCAGCGCGGCGGCGATGTAGGGCGCCAGTTGATCGAACGGGATCGGCCGCTCCGCCCACTCGCCCTGCTCCCACTCATCGGTCATCATCCAGTTGGTGAGGTCTACCACCTTGCAGTGGGTGATCATCTCCGGGGTGAGATCCCAGTTGGGCCGGATCAGCTCCTTGGTGGCGTTGATCCACTCATCCACCTTCGCCTTCGAGAATCCGGGCAGCCCCAGGTCAATGGTGCCCAGGCAGCCGGGCATGGGCACGTAGCTGAACTTGCCCTTCACCCCATGGTCCAGACACCACTCGCCGAACTTGCGGACGAAGGAAACCGGAATCTCCACCGGCATGTCGTCGGTGCGCACGTTTCTGCGCAGCCTGATCCAGAAGTGGCTGAGGTTCACCACTGGACACGAATCATCCAGGATCATGCTCACCGGAACTCGGCAGAGGGGATTCTCGATGGTGATGCTCACGGGCGCTCTCCTTCCTTGATGTGGTAGATGCGGATCGAGTATCCGGCGCGGTCCACGGGCCGGTAGTCCTCCAGCCAGTAGTACCAGGGGACGAGCCCCAGGCAGTTCTCGCTGATGGCGATCCATCCGGTGTGAGGGGTGACTGACTGCCGAGCCCAGTCAGGACCCATCTGCTGAAGGTGGTAGTTTGGCGACAAACCAAGCAATGGCTCGGCATGGACGCCGTAGCGCACGGGATCGGAGGTGCCGAAGTAGGAGAAGTAGAGGGGCGCGGCTTCCGGGTGCCGTCGCTGCCAGGCGGCCAGGCGAGGGAGGTCCTGGCCCCAGTCCAGGTTGGAGTCGGCGAGGACCCGGTTCCCGCCAGCCGGCCCTCCCGTCAGCTCATTGAAGTAGGCCAGGTACTGAGGGGCGTAGAGAGTGGCCTCCATCACCATCCACATCGCCAGGACAGCCACCGCCGTGGGCATCCACCGGCGATGGCGCTCCGGCCAGGGACGGGCGAGGAGGCGCGCCGTGAAGATGATCAGGAAAGGGTAGATCGGCAGCACGTGGCGCAGTCCGTAGTTCAGGTTCTGGACCACTGCCGCAGCCAGCATCACCGCCACCGGCACCAGCAGGAACCATTCCTCCTTCTGCATCTTGCCCAGCCCGATGGCAAGGCCGAGCAGGACCAGCATCGGCAGCGGGGTCTTCACCAGAAATGCCACCGGAAAGTAGTACCACCACCCCGAGTTGGAGACCTGACCGAACAGGTAGGACACGGGCTGGCCGCGCTGGGCGTGGCCGAGTTGGTAGCTGATCCCGGCCAGGTACTGGCCGGCCGGGAGATGGATCGCCCCCGGCGCCTTGCTCACCGGCTGCATGCCGAAGCCGTATCCCGCCCAGATGACCAGACAGGCGATGACCACGACCACGGCCAGTCCGGCCGCCAGGCGCCAGGCGGACAGCCGACGATGCAAGCCCCAGTGCAGCGCCGCGAGCAGGGGCAACACCACCAGCAGCAGCGCGCCCGAGAACTTGCACAGCATCGCCACCCCGAGGGTCACGCCGACGAGCAAGAGCTTCAGCAGGCTGGGCGAGCAGAGATAGCGCCAGTAGGCGAAGACGCACAGCGCCCAACCGGCCGTGACCGCCAGATCGTTGGTGGCGAGTGAGGAGTGTGCGAGGAGGTTGGGCTCCAGGCAGTAGAGCATGATGGCGAAGATGGCAGGCAGCCAGCCGTACAGCCGCCGCGCCCAGAGGAGCACCAGGCAAGCGAGCGCAAGCGAAACCGCGATCACCGGCAGCCTCGCCAGGAAGATCATCCGCACCGCCTTCTCTGCGGCAGGCCCGCGCCAGAGGTACTCGCCGGCGTAGCGGATCTGCAAGGCGGTTCGCCAGGACTCGGAGTCGGTGGGAAGGGGAGGAGGGTCAGCGATTGCCGCGGCCGCTCCGCAGAGCACGTCCATCAGAGGCGGGTGGGCGGCGTTCATCCGGAAGTCGCCGGTGCGCAGAGCGACGAGGCCGGAGACGATATGCTCCGGTTCATCGCTGGTGCCAGAGCTGGTGCGCGCCGACCAGTAGCACTGGACGGCCAGCGCGAGCAGAGCGACGATCACTACAGCTAACCGCGCTGCAGACCTAAGTTGCAGCATGGAGTCCTCCCGGAGGCGAACGCATGATGCCGGCAGTTCCGTCTGTGGCGGCCGCATCCCTGCTGGAGACGGTTTCCTACAACTCGGACGTGACCGCGTCGCCGCCTCTGCTTGACATGGGGAGCAGCCCTGTCTAGACTTGCTCCTGGAGTCACGGTCCGTATGAGCAAGCGTCTACTTCTATTCGCTTCGGTCATCCTGCTCGTCGGCACGGTGGAACTCGTCTGGTACCTCACCGTGGTTCGCCCGAACCTCCCTATCCGTCGCCGGGGGAAGCCCCCTGTCGAAGGCCCACCTCCTGAGGCCATCCCCTACCGGTCCACAGCCACGCCGCCCAGGGCGGCACGGCCCACCTTCACCCAGCCCATCTCCTACACCTCCTCCGTGCCCACCGCCGACGCTCTGCGCAAGATGATGCAGGGCGCGAATGTGATCATCGTGGTCCTGGACGCGGCGCGCGCCGATCACGTCGGCTGCTATGGCTATCCGCGGGACACTACGCCAAACCTCGACCGCTTGGCGCAAGAGAGCCTGGTCTTCGAGCAGCAATTCGCTCCCTTCCCGCAGACCACCGTCTCGACCGCCAGTCTGTTCACGGGACAGTACCCCGACACGCACGGCTTGGTGGACTGGACCACGAGCCAGGATGCCCACTACCAGACCATTGATCCATCCACCCTCACGATTGCGCGAGCCCTGGAGAAGGCCGGCTTCCAGACCATCTTCCTCAGCTCCAACCGCTGCGCTTCCCCCCAGCTTGGGATCGGAGACGACTTCCAGTACGCCAGTCTGGAGGACAGGTCCAGGGGAATGCAGGATGGGTCTCGCACAGGCCCGAGGCAGGCCCCTCCCTCCGCCCCTGTCCTCGTCGAAGCAGTGACCAACAGGCTGGCCAAGTGGGCAAAGCCGCCTTTCCTCACCTATGTCCACTTCCTTCCCCCACATGTCCCCTATGAGGCCCCCGAGGAGCTCGTCCGGCGCTACCGGGGCCAGAAAGCGCCCAACTATTGGCGGGGAGAGCCTGCCTTCACCCGGGTGTGGGAGCGGTGGGCAGGGGGTGAGCCTCCCGCCCAAGGCGACGAGTGGGTCAACATCTACGATGCCAACCTCCGTTGGGCCGATCAGTGCTTCGGAGACCTGGAAGGCCAGCTCAAGAAGTTAGGTTTCTGGGACAACACCCTCCTGATCGTCACTTCCGACCACGGCGAGGCGCTGGAGGAACACAAGTACACCTGGCACGCCACCTGCCCCTATGACGAGGCCCTTCAGATTCCCTTGTTGATCAAGTTCCCGGGCAACCAGGGGCCTGTTGGTCGGGTGCACGCGCTCACGCAAACGGTGGACCTCATGCCCACCATCCTTGACCTCTGTGGGGTAAGCTACTCAAAGTCCGAGGTGCAAGGCCATTCCCTGCTACCCCTGCTCACCGGTGAGCAGGAGCAGGTGCGCGAGTACGCATTCGCCAGGACCAGCGGGAACTGGCCCTGCTACGTAGTGAGGGACCAACACACCGCTCTGTTCCTCTACAGGGGTGGGAAGATGCGGGCGCTCTACGATGTGGTCAGGGACCCCTGGCAGTCGCAGAACCTGATTGGCGAGCAGTCGGGACGCGCCACTGGCTTGGTGCGTGTCTTCGAGAGCTTCGCCCAGACCCAGACGACTCCTCCCCTGGACTTCGTGGACGCCAGCTACAAGCCCCCGCCCAGGCAGGAACTGCCCAGGCGGGAGGTGTCCGAAGAGACCAGGAGGCAGTTGCGGGCCTTGGGATATGTGAAGTAGCAGACGCAGGAGGCGACGGGGCCGCCCGCCTCCTGAGGGACATGGTGCAGGATAATGAAGAGGCGCCGTTACCGCCTAGTCGCGCTGGCTGGCGTGATCGCCGTTGGGTTTGTCTTGCACTGGGCGTTCCGCACCCGAGGGCCGGCCGGCCCGCAGCCGATTCCTTTCCAGCCCACTGCCTCGGCCGGCGCGCCCGGCGGATCGTCGCGTGTCCGCCGGCCCGTCTCCTTCATTGGCACTCCCCCTGATGCATCCTCTTGGCGCGCGGCCGTGAAGGGCGCGAATGTGGTCATCGTCGTGCTGGATGCGGCGCGGGCCGACCACTTCGGCTGCTACGGCTACCCCCGGGACACCACCCCCAACTTCGACCGCTTGGCAGAGGAGTCCCTGGTCTTCGACCGGCACTACTGCCAGTACCCGCACACCACTCCCTCCACTGCCTCTCTGCTCACCTCCCTGCACCCTGACACCCATGGCTTCCCGGGCGCGCCCAAGCTGGGCGACCCGGACCTCCCCGTGATCGGCCCCGAGACCTTCACCATGCAGAAGGGTCTGGAGAAGGCTGGGTTCGCGACCTTCCTCTTCACCGCCAACGTCCACGCCTCGCCAATGCTGGGCATTGGCGAGGACTTCCAGCAGATATCGCTCGTCGGGAAGGCCAGTCCCACCTGGAGAGCAGGCGTGGAACGTGGGCGCGGGCACACTCGCCGGGGGAGAGGGTCGCGGGGAACCGCCCGCGAGGATTCCCTGGCTGTCGCGTTGCTGAACCAGGTGCAGCGCGCGCTCGACGCCAAGCCTGCCAGCCCATTCTTCGCGTACGTCCATTTCCTTCCGCCCCATATCCCCTACGAGGCCCCGCCGGAGATGATGGCCTTGTACAAGGGCCAGCAACCACCCAACTACCGGGAGGGAAAGCCAGCCTTCACCAGAGTGGGCGCCCCCTTCCGCGCCACCCTTCCTCCGGCTCCCGATGAGGAGTGGGTGAACATCTACGATGCCAACCTGCGGTGGGGCGACTGGGCGCTGGGGGAGATGGAGGCGATGCTCAAGCGCGCCGGCCTCTGGGACAGCACACTGCTCATCATCACCGCCGACCACGGGGAGGCCCTCCGCGAGCACGAGTACGAACACCACACCTCCTGCCCCTACGATGAGGCGCTTCACATCCCGCTGCTGATCAGGTTCCCCGGGCCGCGGCGGGTGGTCGGCCGCGTGGGCGCGCTTACCCAGACCGTGGACCTGCTGCCGACCATTTTCGACCTGTGCGGGGCGCCATACCCGAAGTCCCAAGTGCAGGGGCGATCGCTGATGCCGCTGCTCGCTGGGCAGACCGAGAAGGTTAACGACTACGTCTTCGCCCGCACCTCGGGCGAGTATCCCTGCTATGTCGTACACGATCAGCATTCGGCCCTGTTGCTCTACCAGGGCGGGAAGCTGCGCGCGCTCTACGACCTCGACACCGACCCCGGCCAGACGCGCAACGTGATCGCGGAGCAGCCGGAGCGCGCCGCCGAGTTGGTGGAGGCATTCCGGGCCTTTGCCAAGACCCAGCGCTACCCCCCGCTCGAGTTCGTGGACTCACACTTCAGGCCGGTCGAGCCACCGAAGGGCGCCAGGGTCGAGCTGTCAGAGGAGACGAGGCGGCAACTGCGCGCCCTGGGGTATGTTCAGTAGCGGCTCATGCGCAGGTCGCGCCGATGACCGGCGCGGCCGACTCCCGTCTGGCTCGCCAAGCCGCTGCCACCCCCACCAGCGCCGGCACGCCATACTCCAGCGCCGTTACCCACTGGATCTCGACATGGTGCCCCGCGAAGTCATGGGCATAGAAGCTGAAGATGGTTCCGGTCAGCAGCAGCCAGCCGACCCGCGGCCGCAGGCATAGGAAGGGGACGGTCCAGGCAAGATACCAGGGGTAGACCACCGGGCTGAGGATGAGCAGACCGGCAAGGGCGAGGAAGGAGGCATCGGTCCAGGACAGACGCGCTGGCTGCCGCCGCATTCCCGTCACGAGGGAGGCTAACCACGCCAGTAGCAAGCCACTGCAGATAAACCTGGCGAGCGCATCATGGCTGGTGCTGGCCGGCCGCAGAGCCAGGTCAACGAGTGTGAACGCGCTGGCGTTCCCTTGCCACCGGGACAGATAGGAGAGCGCCCCGCTCACCGCCGCGCCACCCGCGGAGAGGAAAGGCGAATAGGCTGCTGCCGCCGCCGCCGCCAACCCCGCGAGGAAGGCCCATCTCGCCCGTGCCTTGGCAAGCAGGAAGGGAAGGACAAGCAAAGCATAGCCTTTCGCGAGGATGCTCGCGGAGAAGCAGGCGCCTGCTGCCAAACAAGCTCGGCGCGATCCCAGCAGTGCCAGCCGCAACGCCAACACCAGGAAGAAGATGCCGATGCTGTCCAGGTGTCCGCGCGCCACCACCTCGCCCACCACCAGTGGGTGCCAGGCGTAGAGAAGCACCCACGACGGTGGCCGGCCGAGCCGGACCAGCAGCCCTGGCAGCAGCAGCACCGTGCCGATATCGAAGAGCGCGAGCACAAGCTTCAGAGTGATGACACGGTCCGTCGGCAGCGCATCCGAGAGTGCGAACACATACTGCGCCACCGGAGGATAGGCGGCAGGCACCGACTTGTGCTGGACAAGCGGCCACATCCCATCGCGCAGGGAGGCGAGCTGCGGGGCATTGGGAGCGTAGAGATAAGGGTTGTGCCCGGATCGGACGACTCTCCCCTCCCAGAGATAGCGGTAGATATCGGAGGTGGTGACTGGTCGCACGGGAGCAAGCGTGAGCCGCATCACAACCCCGGTGATCACTACGAACCACATCAGCCCGTGGGGCGCATTCGCGCCTCTGCGCCAGACCAGCACGGAGGCGATCAGGAACACTCCGAAGGCGGCGAAGAACAGCCCCATCTGCCGGCCGCGCATCGCCAGCGTGCGGTCGGCGTGAGCGAACAGCCACAGCAGCGCCCACAGCACCACCGCGGTGACGACGAGAGCTGGGACTGCAAAGCGGTCGCTGGGCCTGGGTGTGGAGTTCGAGTCGCACATCAGCTTGGCCGAGGGCCTAGTTCTGCTCCCGTCTCGGCCACATTCTGCGCTCCACGGTCACGCCCTGGTAGTAGTGCTTGAGGATCTCCTCCGCCGTCTTGCCGGCCTTCGCCATGGCGTTGGCGCCCCACTGGCAGAGGCCGACTCCGTGGCCGTTGCCGCGGCCCGCAAAGACCATGGAGTCGCCGTTCGGGGCGGCCTCGAAGTCGGCGCTGGGAATGGTATCCCAGCCGAGCGCGTTGTTCAACGCCGCGCGCAGGACGCCGGCGACGATCACGGATTCCCCGTTGGCAGTGCCGACGCGGTACTGCTTGGGGCGGCCGTTCTCATCACCCTCCGCGGGTTCGATCTTGGTGACCGGGCCGTTCACTCCCAGGCGCGCCAACGCGCTCCCCAGCTTCGCCTGAGAGAGTTGACGCGTCCACACCGCGCGCGGGGAGCGGGCGCACCAGGCCACTCCGTTCTCGCCATCTGCGACCGGTCGCAAGTATGGCAGGGGCTCGCTCCCCCGCCAGGCGGTCTCGTTACCGGCGGTGCGGCCGCCGCAGGTGTCATGGTAGACGGCATGAATGGGCTTGCCGTCATAGGTGACGATCACTCCCTCCGTATCCTTGACCGCCGCGGTGCAGCGGGGATTCTCCGCTCCCGCCCCCACGTAGACCTGGCAGTGGGAAGTGTCGCATAGATCAAACCCCTCCGCCCGGTGTTTGCCGAGGTTGGCGAGAGCATAGGTGCGGGCCGCGATCGCCTGTGCCTTCAGCGCCTCCGGGTGGGCCTCCGCCGGGATTTCCGCGGGCAGCACCCCTGGGAGGTAGTCCTCCAGTGGCACCCTGTTGACGAAGGCAAGGCATCCCTCGCGCGCGGTGACCACGACCCTGCCTCGGTAGCTGCGGGTCGGGCCGCGCTCGAGCGTGATGGTGATAGGAGTGGAGGCGCTGAACTCCCACTTGTCGGCGGCGGGCGCGGAGCCGATCTCCGGCGAGGCGACGCGGATCTTGTCGCCGTCGGCCGTGACCTTCACCACCTCGCCGGGCGGCACCTCGAACGCGCCGCCAGTGCACTCTGTGGCCATGCTGCCGACGCGAAGCTTCGACTCGCTCACCACTGTGCAGGCGGTGATCTGGCGGCCGGAGAATACTCGCACCGCGACTTCCGGAGCAAGCTCCGCGCTGCTGGATGACGGGCTGGCGCCGAGGAAGAGCAGCAGACAGATGAAAAGGACTGGCATAGCAGTAGGCCAATACCACGGCCCCACCCCGGCCTACCACGAGCGCGATGCGCACTGAACACTACTTCACATCTGAGCCTGGTTCGCCCCGAGAGCGGCACACGCTCGTCGTCACCCTCCGGGGCCCTGAGCTGCGGCTCGTCAGCGAAGCCGGAGTCTTCTCCCGCGCGCGGGTGGATCGCGGCACCAGACTGCTGATCGCGGCCCTCGACATAGGGTCTGATGATCGCTTTCTCGATCTGGGCTGCGGCTACGGGGTGGTTGGGCTGGTCGCCGCGCGCCTGGCGCCGGAAGGACAGGTAACTCTCCTCGACATCAACGCGCGGGCGGTGGCGCTGGCGGCTGAGAACCTGCGCGCCAACGGCATCGGCAACGCAGTGGCGATGAAGAGTGACGGATACGAAGCAGTGGCCGGCGAGACGTTCGGTGTGATCGCTCTCAACCCGCCCATCCGCGCCGGGCTGCCCGTGGTGCACCGGCTGATTGAGCAGGCGACCGATCATCTGTCCAGCGGCGGCCGGTTCTACCTTGTCGCCCGCACCAGGCAGGGAGCGCTTCGGTTGGGGGAGAAGATGCGAGAGGCCTTCGGGAACGTCGAGGAGGCCGCCAAGGGCGGCGGCTACCGCGTGTTCGTCTCCCGGCGAAGGTAACCCGCTTCTCCCACCGGAAAGGTGACGCCATGCGCAAGAAGTCCTTGTCTTTCCTGCAGCAACTGGTTGACGCTCCTAGCCCCTCCGGGTTCGAGCAGCCGGCGCAGCGAGTGGTGCGCGAGTACGTGTCGGAGTTCGCCGATGAGGTGACCACGGATGTGATGGGCAACGTGATCGCCGGGCTCAACGCCAAGGGCAAGCCGCGGGTGATGCTGGCGGGCCATTGCGACGAGATCGGCTTCATGGTCCGCTACATCACCGACCAGGGGTTTGTTCACTTCTCGCCCATCGGCGGGGTGGACGCCCATCTGGTCCCCGGACAGAAAGTGCACATCCACGGCCGCAGCGGGCCGGTGCCGGGGTTGGTCGGCAAGAAGGCGATCCATCTGATGGAGCCGGAGGAGCGCAAGAGGGTGCTGGAGTTCCACCAGCAGTGGGTTGATATAGGAGCCAGCGATAAGAAGCAGGCCGAGCAGATGGTATCGGTCGGCGATCCCATCACCTTCGCCACCACCTTCCAGCGGCTGGCCGGCGACTTTGCGGTGGCGCGGGGCTTCGACGACAAGATGGGCTCCTTCGTGGTGGTGGAGGCGCTGCGCCTGGCTTCGGAGCGCAAGCTCTCCGCCGCCCTGTTCGCCGTCTCCACGGTGCAGGAGGAGCTGGGGCTGCGCGGCGCCACCACCAGCGCCTTCTCCGTCGCCCCCGACATCGCCGTGGCCGTGGACGTCACGCACGGGACCGACTACCCGGACGCCGACAAGAAGCGCTTCGGCGAGGTAAAGCTCGGCGGCGGGCCGGTGCTCCACCGCGGCGCGAACATGAACCCGGTGGTCGCCGACCGGCTGGCCAAGTCGGCGAAGAAGCAGAAGATCGCCTGCCAGATGATCGGCGTCCCAGGGGCCAGCGGCACCGATGCGTGGACCATGCAGCTCTCCCGCGGGGGAGTGGCGACCGGGTTGGTGAGCGTTCCCCTGCGTTACATGCACACGCCGGTCGAGGTGCTGAACCTGAAAGACCTGGAGGCCGCGGCCGAGCTGCTCGCCGCCTTCGTCTCCGATCTTGACCAGAAGGTTGATCTCATCCCGAGCTAGGCACGCCCTCGATCTGGAGGACACGACATGAAGAACCTGGTGGAGATGGCCGTTGCCCGCGCCCGGAAGGCGGGGGCCACCTATGCCGACGCCCGCGCTCTGGTGACCAGAGAGCAGCGCATCCACACTCGCAACGGCGCCGCCGATGCGCTGACCGATTCCTCGGAACAGGGCATCGGCATCAGGGTGATCGCCAACGGCGCCTGGGGCTTTGCCGCAACCGCGGCGCCGAGCGCCGCGGAGGTGGAAGGCACCGCAGACTTGGCCGTGCAGATAGCCAAGGCCAGCGCCACCCTGTCCTACGAGCCGGTTGCCCTCGCCCCGCAAGCGGCGGCGCACGCGGAGTGGACCTCGCCGTTTGAGGCCGATCCTTTCGCGGTCCCGCTAAAGCAGAAGCTCGCCCTTCTCCTGGACGCGGACAAGCTGATGCGCGAGGTGAGCGGTGTGCGCGTGGCCATCGGAGAGCTCACCTTCGTGCGGGAGGAGAAGTGGTTTGCCAGCACGGAGGGCGCGGACATCCACCAGACCCGCACCCAGTCGGGCGGGATGATCCAGGCGATGGCGGAGGGGGATGGGGAGGTGCAGCGGCGGTCCTACCCCAGTTCCCTCGACGGCCAGAACGGCAACCGCGGCTGGGAACTGATTGAGGCGGTTGACCTGGTTGGGAACGCCCTCCGTATTGCAGAAGAAGCGGTCGCTCTACTAACTGCCGACCCATGTCCTGCGAAGACAACTACCCTTATCCTGGAAGGCAGCCAGCTCGCCCTCCAGGTGCACGAATCCTGCGGCCACCCCACCGAGCTGGATCGCGTCTTCGGCACCGAGCGCAGCTTCGCCGGCACCTCGTTCCTGACCCCGGAGAAGCGCGGCGAGCTGCGCTATGGCTCGCCGATCGTGAACCTATACGCCGACGCCACCATCCCTGGCGCGCTGGGCACCTTCGGATATGATGACGAGGGCGTACTCGCACAGCGGGTGGACCTGGTGAAGGAGGGCGTGTTCGTGGGCTACCTCAGCTCCCGCGAGACCGCCGCCCGCCTCGGCCTCACCAGCGGCGGCGCCATGCGCGCGAGCGGATGGAATCGCGTCCCGATCATTCGCATGACCAACGTCAACCTGGCGCCTGGCGATTCCAGCCTGGAGCAGATGATCCGCGAGACTGATGACGGCATCTACGCCGCCACCACCAAGAGCTGGAGCATTGACGACCTCCGCCTCAACTTCCAGTTCGCCACCGAGATCGCTTGGGAGATAAGGAACGGACAGCTCGGCCGGATGCTGCGCAACACCACCTATCAGGGCGTCACCCCCGAGTTCTGGGGAGGCTGCGATGCCATCGCCGGCCCGGATGAGTGGCAGCCCTGGGGGGTAGTCAACTGCGGAAAAGGCGAGCCCATGCAGGTGATGTGGGTCGGCCACGGGGTGGCCCCGGCGCGCTTCCGCAACGTCCGCATCGGCGTCGGCGGCTCCGATGGATGACGCCTTGTAGGGCGGGCGTGCCCACGCCCGCCGCTCCTACACCGGCATCGCCAACACTCTATGAATCTTCATCTCGAACAAGTTAGCGCTCGCCGCAGAGGTGGCCAGGATCCCCGTGTCGGCGCCGGATCCGGTGCCCCCGCAGGCGATCACCTTCACGCCCTCGGGCAGCAGCCCGGCGTCGCAGGCCATGGCGATCACCTCCACCGCCACCTTCATCCCCTGCGAGAACAGGTAGAGCGTGTTGGCGATGATCGCGCCTGGCGGGAACCCTCCGTCGAAAGTCTCCCGCAGGGCCCGGTCCACTCCCCCGGTGAGCGCGTGCGTGCCGCGCATGAACTTGATTCCGGCCTGGTCCATGACGCGGCCCCAGCGCGCGTTCCACTTCACATCATAGAGCTTGTCTATCGCCGGGGCCATCGCCACTCCGACGAAGCTTACCTTGGGGCTCGCCTTCGCCAGGGGCGCGAACTGCGCGCCCGTGTAGCCCCGGCAAGTGGCGAACACGACGTGTCTGACCCGGCTCGCCTTGAGTTCCTTCCCCACCAGGTCCACCAGCGCCGCGGTGTTCTGCTTCCACTTGCCCGTGTCCTCGAAGTAGGTGATCTTCTCAACCTTCGGCATCATCACACCTCCGCACCAGCATCTGTGACAGCGCCTATTCGCTCACCGGAGGCCCAGTCCTGCGGCAAGGTGAGCACGCAGTGTCATCCTGAGCGATGCGCTCCGAAGCGCCCGCGGAGGAGCGCGAAGCGAAGCCTGCCCCGAGCGGAGTCGAGGGGGACCCCGCCGTTCGACGCCTCGACCATCCAGGAGATCCCCCCATGCTAGGTGAATCCCGTTGCCTCGAACTTCTCGACTCCGCCCTCTCCGCCGCCGGCAGCGACCAGGCGGAGGCCTTCATCTACGCCACCAGCGGCGCGCTGACTCGCTTCGCGGAATCGGTGATCCACCAAAATGTGGCCGAGCACAACGCTATCGTCTCCGTGCGCGCGGTGCTCGGCAAGCCCGCCACACGTATGGCGGGCAAGCGCATCGGCTGCGCCCGCGGGAACCAGGCGACCGCCGGCGAGATCGCCGATGTGGCGCGGCGGGCGCGCGGCCTCGCCGAGGTCGCGGCCGAGGACGCGGAGTTTGCGTCTCTGCCCTCTCCCGGGCAATACGCGTCGGCGAACGCCTGCTCCGAGTCCACCGCCTCCTGCACTCCGGAGCAGCGCGCCGAGATCGCCCGCGCCATCGTAGGCGTCTGCGAGCGCCGCGGCTGCCGCGCCTCCGGCTCCATCTCCACCGACAGCATCGAGATTGCTGTCGCCAACTCACTCGGCATCCGCGCCTACGCGCGCATGACTCCCGCCAGCGTGATCCTCGTCGCCAGCAGCGATGATGCCTCCGGCTACGCCGAGTGGCGCGGGCAGGACATCGCCGCGCTAGGTCCATCGGCGCTGGCCGAAACTGCCGCGCAGAAGTGCCTGGACTCCCGCGGCGCAGAGGCAATCGCGCCGGGCGAGTACACCGTGATCCTGGAGCCGCCCGCGGTCGGCGACCTCCTCGGTATGCTCGGCTACATGGGCTTTGGGGCGCTTGCCTTCCAGGAAGGCCGTTCCTTCATCACCGGGCGGATCGGCGAGAAGGTCATGGGAGACAGCATCACCATCTACGACGACCCGCTGGACCCGCGCGCGGTGCCCCTGCCATTCGACTGGGAGGGCGTGCCCGCGCAGAAGGTGATGCTGATCGAGAACGGACTCGCCCGCGGCGTGGTCTACGACTCCAAGACCGCTCACAAGGAGGACAAGCAATCAACCGGCCATGCCACCCCCGCCCCCAGCACCCACGGCCCCTATCCCTTCCACCTCTTCCTCGCCCCCGGCGACGCCGCCCTCGACCAGATGATCGCCTCCACCGACCGCGGCATCCTCGTGACCCGTTTCCACTACACCAACATCATCCACGAAAAGCAGACCATCATCACCGGCATGACCCGGGACGGCACCTTCCTCATCGAAAAGGGGAAGATTGCCAAGCCGCTGAAGAACCTGCGGTTCACCCAGAGCATAGTCGAGGCCCTGTCCAACGTCTCCACGGTGGGGAAGGATGCTTCGCTTGTCGAAAGCGCCTTCACGCCGGCCCTCAAGATCGAGAGCTTCAGCTTCACCAGCTAGACCGTTGGGCAGGAGCTTGCCTCCTGCCCGCTGTGCCTGATGAGGAGCAGGCTAGCCATGACCTTCCGCAACTACGAACCCAGCAAAGACAAAGACGCCGTCCACCGCATCCTCCGCGAGGTCGGGTGGTTAGAGAAGGGCAAGGAGGAGGTGCTGGATGCTTCCATCGAGTCAGCCCGCGCTATGGTCGCAGAGGTCAATGGCGAGCCGGAGTGCATCGTCACCACCGCGCCGGGGACCATGCGCTATCTCGACGAGGAGCTGCCGCTGGTCGAGGTGACCCTGGTGGCGACCAGCCGCGTCGCCCGACAGCAGGGGCTCGCCAAGCGACTGGTTGCACGCGCCGTCGCCGCCGATGTTGCCGAGGGCGCCATCGTCGGCCGCGTCTGCGTTTTCGACCAGGGATACTACGACCGGGTCGGCTTCGGCATGGGCAGCTACGAGCATACCGTCGCCTTCGACCCCGCCACACTCAAGGTGAGTGTGCGCCCGCGGGTGCCGCGGCGTCTCACCGCCGCGGATGCGGCCCTCATTCACTCGTCCCGCCTCGCCCGGAGGCGGGGGCATGGCGGCGCCAACTACCCTTCCGATGCGGTCACCGATGTCGAGCTCGGCTATCACATAGGCGACGGCTTCGGCCTAGGCTACTGCGACGGCCCCAATGGCGAGCTCAGCCACCACTTCTACTGCAGCGGCTCCGGGGAGCGCGGCCCCTACCACGTCCACTGGCTCGCCTTCCAGACCAATGAGCAGTTCCTCGAGCTGATGGCGCTGATCAAGTCCCTCGCCGACCAAGTGCGACTGGTACGCATGCACGAGCCGGTCGGCATCCAGCTCCAGGACCTCCTCGACCGGCCCTTCAAGCACCAAGCGGTCACCGAGCGAGGGCGGTTCGAGAACTCCATCACCGCTGGCGCCGGTTGGCAGGTCCGCATCTGCGATCTGGCCGCTTGCCTCGCGCGCACTCGCCTGCCGTGGGCCCAAGTTCGGTTCAACCTCCGTCTCAGCGACCCGGTGGCCGAGCTGCTCGATGAGTGTGCCGCCTGGCGAGGCATCGGCGGAGACTACGTTGTGACGCTTGGCGAGCAATCGTCGTGCGAGCCTGGCATCGATCCCGCGCTTCCCGCCCTCACCGCCTCCGTGAACGCCTTCAGCCGCCTGTGGCTGGGCGTCCGCTCTGCCACCGGCATCGCCGCCACCGACCAGCTATCCGGCCCGCCGGCACTGCTCGAGGAACTCGACCGTGTCCTTCGCCTGCCCGAGCCCAACCCGGACTGGCCGTTCTAACGTTGGGCAGGAGCCCTGGGCCCCGGACTTGCTCCTGCCCCGCTGCCCAGGAGGTCACATGCTACGCTGTGCCGTGCTGATTGCGATAGTCGTGCTCACATGCTCCCTCGCCTCCGCTTCCACCTACTATGTTGACTCCTCCCGCGGCAACGACTCGAACCCGGGCAAATCGGCGCAGCGCGCCTGGAAGACCCTGACCAAGGCCAATGCCGTGCTCCAACCAGGCGATACCTGTCTTGTGCGTGCGGGCGTGTACGGGGGGCAGGTGATCTCACCCGCCAACTCTGGCACAGAGAAGGCGCCGATCATCTATGCCGCCTATCAGGGCGAGACGCCGGAGTTGACCGGCGGTCAGTCCGGCTCCCTCGTCATCCTTGACGGCAAGGCCTACGTCACCGTCAAGGGATTCAAGATCTACTCCCCCGATGACCACGACTGGGTGGTGCGCATGGCCGGCGAGAACACCCACCACAACCGGATCGAGAGCTGCGACATCTCCGATCCCGAGGGATACGCGCCGGTGGTGATCGCGCTCGGCGCGCACCACAACACCGTCATCGGCAACACCATCCACGACACCGGCCATCGGGAAGAGGGATCAGGCGATTGTGTGGTGGTCAACGGCAAGTGCCACCATAACGCCATCACCAGGAACCGCTGCTACAACGCCTGCCATTCCCAGATCATGCTCATGAACGGCTCCCTGCACAACACCGTCTCCGAGAACGACCTCTACGCGACGAAGCACGACTGGGCCGGCGCGGGCGTCAACGTGATCCTTGGCTCGGACAACAACCAGGTGATCGGCAACCGCATCCACGACCTCGGCTACATCACCGACGAGAAGTGCGCCATCCAGATAGACTCCTCCCACAACACTATCCGCAACAATACCATCTACAACTGCGGCGCCTTCGGCATCTCGCCGCAGTCCTACACCTATGGCGGCCAGCCCCAGCCGGCCTGTGGCAACCTCATCGCCAACAACACCGTGTGCAACTGCGGTCGCCAGGGGCTGGTGATCATCTCCAAGCGCGACCTATACTCCCGCGGCAACCGCATCGTCAACAACATCGTGGTCGGATCACCAGGCCATTGGTATGGCACCAACGCCTGGATCATGGTCTTCGACACCTACCACCTGAACAACCCGGCCCAACCGGGGGATTGGTTTGGCAATGTGTTTCAGAACAACCTCTTCTTCCACCGGCGGCCCGGCGAGAGCAACCTGGTGATGTACAACCACCGCGGCCCTTCGGCAGGCTCAGGGTCACCCCGAGCGGAGTCGAGGGGCGGGAATCCGGTCACCTGGTCCCTTCGCGAACTGCAGAAGCAGTTCCCTACGGCCTTCTCCGGCAACCTCGAGGCGGCCCCGCAGTTCGTCAACCCCGCGGCGGGCGACTTCCGCCTCAAGCCCACCAGCCCGGCGGTGGACGCGGGACGAGACGTGGGCCTGCCATTCAAGGGCAAGGCCCCGGACATGGGGGCCCTGGAACACAGTCTGTAGGGGCGCACCCCCGTGCGCCCTGTTACGCCCTGCCCGCGGGTGGCGCAGGCTCCCAGCCTACGGCGCGGAATCCGACACGTTGGGCAGGAGCCTGCTCGTGCCCTCAGTAGGTAGCCGCATGACCCCTCGCCAACGCTACCTCGAAACGCTCACCTTCGGGCACCCAGACCGGGTACCCTTCGACCCCGGCTGGCCGCGCGAATCCACCCTCGCCGCCTGGCGGCAGCAGGGTTTGCCAGCAGACGCGGACTGGCGCGCGTCCATGCTGGAGGGCCTCGGGCTTCCGCCCGATCCGCCGCATGGTGACATCTCTCTCGGCGTGTCGTTCCGGATGATTCCGCAGTTCGAGGAGAAGGTGCTGGAACACCGAGACGGCCACTACCTGGTGCAAGACTGGATGGGCGCCGTGGTCGAGATCTCCGACCGATATGACTACACCTACCTCCGCGAGGCTAAGGACTTCGTCACCCGCAAGTGGCACAAGTTCCCGGTCGAGAGCCGGGCCGACTGGGAACGCATGAAGGAGCGCTACCATCCGCGCCATCCAGACGGATTCCCATCGGACTTCGAGCAGCGCTGCGCCGCGCTGCGGGATCGCGAGTTCGTGGTCGGCCTCAGCCTCAACGGCCCCTTCTGGCAGATGCGCGAGTGGTGCGGCTTCGAGGGGCTGTGCATGATGATGGTGGAGGATCCCGGCTTCGTTCAGCAGATGTGTGAGTTCTGGACCGAGTTCGTCTCCGCCACTCTGGCGCCGGTCCTGGAGCGCGTGCAGCTCGACTACGTGCTCATCTCCGAGGACATGGCCTTCAAGGAACACAGCATGATCTCGCCGGCGATGGTGCGGCGGTTCCTCCTCCACGCCTACCGGCAGTGGGTCCCCGCAATTCGGGCGAGCGGCTGCCCAATCGTGGAGTTGGATTCCGATGGTTATATCGCAGACCTCATTCCCCTTTGGATCGAGGTCGGGATCAACTGCACCATCCCTGTGGAGGTGGCGGCCGGCAACGACATCGCCGCCTACCGGCGGCGCTTCGGGAAGCAAATGGCCTACCGCGGCGGCGTAGACAAGCGCGCTATCGCCAGGGGCGGGGAGACCATGCGCGCCGAGGTGATGCGCGTCGTCCCGCCGCTGTTGGCGGCAGGCGGCTTCATCCCCGGCTGCGATCACGGCGTCCCGCCCGACATCTCTTGGCCGGACTTCCTGGAATACGCTCGATTGCTGGCCGAGCTGACCGGGCTGCGGTAGCCGCAAACGCCGGTTCTCCAGAGCGATAACCAACCGCCAACAAGGATGAACGGAAACTGCCCCTCCGCACGCGTTTCTGCCACCATGAAAAGCTAGTAAGTTCCTTGCCTTTCCTGAAAAACCCTTGACAAGGTGTGCTATAATGTAAGGGGCAGGGTGGTGGATGGGCCGCGCTGCCTTGCTTGTTGGCCCCAGAGACTGGGGAAGTGCGGGAGACTACGCAAGGGGAGTGCCGAGGGAACCGCATGACCACCGACATCCGCGTCCGCATGGCGCCCGCTCCCACGGGCAGCGTACACATCGGCACCGCGCGTACCAGCCTCTACAACTGGCTGTTCGCGCGGCATCACGGGGGCACGTTCATCCTGCGCATCGAGGACAGCGACCGCACGCGCTCCTCCGAGGAGAACGTGCGGAACATCCTCGACGCCCTGCGCTGGCTGGGCATTGACTGGGACGAGGGGCCGGAGGTGGAGGGGCCCTGCGGGCCGTACTTCCAGTCGCAGAAGCTGCCGCGATACCAGGAGGTAGCCCAGCAGCTAGTCGGGCGAGGCCTTGCCTATCCCTGTTTCTGCACGCCGGAGGAGTTGGGGCAGCGCCGCAAGGAGATGGAGAAGCAGGGGCTGCCGCCGCGGTACGACCGGCGCTGCCGCGCCCTGTCGCAGGCGGAGCGGGAGCGGCTGATCGCAGAAGGCAGGCCGCACGCCCTGCGCTTCATCGTGCCGGACGACGGCAACGTAGGGTGGACCGATCTCATCCGCGGGCCCGTCGAGTTCGAGAACGCCGGGCTCGATGACTTCGTGCTGGTGAAGGCGGACGGTTTCCCGACCTATCTGCTCGCAGTGGTGGTTGACGATCACGACATGCGCATCTCCCACGTCTTGCGGGCCGACGACATGATGCCCACCACACCGCGGCAGCTGCACGTGTACCAGGCGATGGATTGGCCGCTGCCGGAGTTCGCCCATATCCCCCTCATCCTCGCGCCCGACCGCTCCAAGCTCTCCAAGCGCCACGGGGCCACCGGAATCAGCGACTACCGGGACATGGGCTACCTGCCGGAGGCGCTCGTCAACTTCATCGCCCTCCTCGGCTGGTCGCCTGGCGATGACCGGGAGGTGATGACCCGCCAGGAGATGATCGCCGCCTTCGACATCTCCGGCATCGGCAAGTCCGGCGCGGTGTTCGACACCGAGAAGCTGAACTGGATGAACGGCCTCTACCTCCGACAGCTCTCGCCGGAGGAGTATGTGGCGCGGGCGAAGCCGTTTCTGGAAGAGGCGGGGCTGCTTGCCGGCAAGGCATGTGACACCTACGTCAAGCAGGCGCTGGTGCTGGAGCAGGAGCGGGCAAAGACCCTGCGCGAGCTGACCGACCTGGTGGAGTTCTTCTTTCGGCGGCCGGAGAGCTATGACGAGAAGGGGGAGCGCAAGTGGTTCCGGCGGGAGGGTGCCGCCGACCTGCTCGCCGCCGCCCAGACGCGGCTGGCCGCAGTAGAGCCGTTCGCGGTGCAGCAGATCGAAGCCGCCATCCGTGGCATTGGCGAGGAGTCGGGCCTGGGCGCGGGGCCGGTGATCCATACCATTCGGCTTGCCGCCACCGGCCGCACCGCGGGGCCGGGGCTGTTCGAGCTGCTGGAGGTGCTGGGGCAGGAGGAAGCGCTCACCCGTCTGCGAGCGGCGGAAGAGCATGTGCAAGGCCTGTCATCCTGAGCGAACCCGCAGGGTGAGCGAAGGCTTGCCCTGAGCGGAGTCGAAGGGACCCCGCCGTTGGTCTACAGGGCGAACCCGCTACTGCGGCCTGAACGGCGGAACGTGCCGCAGGAACTTGGCGTGACCGTCACAGAAGATGAAGTTGGCGGCGCCGCTGTGCCGGAGGTCCACGTCCTGCTCGTCCCCTGAGCCGTAGCCCTTGCTTTCGTAGAGCAGGACGGTGTCGACGGGGTCGCTCACCGATCTCATGCGCTTCCGCTCTTCCACATACCTGCTGAAGGCGTAGGTGCCGCCCTCCGGGCACTCCCACAGGTCCTCGGTGGTTTTCTGCAGCAGTTCCCCCTCAGGGCTGATCCTGGCCATGCCGATCTGGCGCATCTTGTTCAGGCAGGCGGTGGCGCGCGCTCTCACCACCGCCTTCCAGCCGACCACGAAGAGCAGCGCTGCCAGAATGGCGATGATCGCCATAGATACCAGCAGCTCGATGAGGGTGAAGCCCGCCTTGCCGCCTGCGCGTCTCCTGATCATCGCTCTCTCTCAGTCAAGCGCAGCCTGCATTCGGCGGTCTGGGTCATCGCCCCTGCCGCCGCTAGGGCGCCACCATCACCGGTCGCTTCTCGCTCGGTCCTCCGCCGGCCACGGTGACCGGCTTGCCATCGTTCCAGAGCGGTTTGCCATTGGCATCGAGCCGCTGGGCGAGGAGATCGGCGCGGCCTGCTTGCTTGCCGCTGCGCGGCTCCGCTTCGAAGACGACAATGGCGCCGCCAGCTCCGTCACTGACCGCGCTGGGGGCCTGCTCCAGTAGCTCATCGGTGGCGGAGATGTCAGCGGCGCGATCATCCTCTTCAGTGCTCCAGGGGGTGTCGCCGTCCGCGGTGACACGCTCCGCAGCTACGTCAATGTCACCTGCAAAGGAGTCAGGTGGAGCGTGCTGCTCGAAGACGGCAATGGCGCCGCCGCAGCCGTCCGAGACCACTACCGGATGGCGCTCCCGCCACTTGCTGGCGGCGACCAACACGGAGGACTTACCTTCGTTCCAGAGCATGGCGCCGTCGGCGCTGATTCTCTGGGCCAGTACGTCAATGTCGCCCTGTTGCTCTTCGTCTCGAAGCTCTGCCTCGCAGAACACCAGAGCGCCTCCCGTCCCGTCCGGAAGGATGACGGGGAATCGCTCCAGGGCGGATCCGCTGGAGACAACCACTGACTTCTCACCATCGTTCCAGAGCATCTTCCCGTCGCGGGAGAGACGCTGGGCGAGAATGTCGCAGTCGCCCGCGTACTCGCCGCTGCGGTACTCATGCTCGAAGGCCGCGATCACACCGCCCTGGCCATCCGATATCAGCGTGGGATTTCGCTCGGTGTGCTTGCTGGAGGAGACAGTGACGCCCCCGTCATCGCTGGGCCACAGCCGCTCACCTGTTGCGGATACCCGCTGGGCGGCGATGTCGGAGTCGCCCTCGTACTCGCCGGAGAGATAGGTGATCTGGTAGGCGGCAATCGCGCCGCCCACCCCATCGGGCGCGATCGCCATCTGGGGCGCCAGAGAGATCACCTCGGTGGACTCGACGACGTCCACCGGCCTTGCGTTGGCCGGGTCGCCCCACAGCAGCTTGCCTGCGGCGGAGATCCGCTGCGCCTCCAGATCCACGCTGCCGGAGAGGTCGCGCCAGGCGTAGCCGATGATGGCACCGCCTGCGCCATCTGAGACCACCGCGGGGTTGGTCTCCGGGCGGGAGCTGGCGGCAAGGGCCAGCGGCGAGCCCCCGTTCCAGAGCAGCTTGCCGTTGGCGTCCACTCGCTGCGCCCACAGGTCCGTATCTCCCGCCGTCGACCCGCTCCTGGCTTCGCCCTCGAAAACCACGATGGCGCCCCCCGCCCCGTCCCGGACCGCCACCGCGGATCGGAAGACGTACCCCGGCTGCTGTGCCACCGCCACCGATCCCTTGCCGTCGAGCCAGACGAGCTTCCCGGCGGCGGACAGGCGCTGGGCGCGAAGCTGGACGTCGCCGGAGGCGTCGTGCTGCTCGAAGAACATGATCGCGCCCTCGCAGAAGCCTGGGCTGGCGGCCAGGGCGGCGCAGGCGAGGGTGAGGAAGAAACGCGCGAGGCAGAGGGGGAGGGATCTCATGGCGACTCCTTCGGGACCGGCTCAGGGCCGGCCGTAGAGTGATATTCGATGCTGTGGCATACCACACTGGGGAAGAGAGGCGCGATGACCCCGGTGATAGGGCCGTCACATCAGGGCGCATCGTGGGGCAGCCGTCCCTGCCGCCATCTTGCATGGCGGCGAATGCAGGCGCCGGAAGTGCCGCCCAGGCGCTTGCTCGTGTTTACAGGTGAGGAGGGCCGTGCTATGATACGGTGCGCCGCGGCGGCGCGCCCGGGCGAGGCGAAGGCGAAGGGCGAGGCAGGGCGGCGGTCCAGTGGGTCCGCCGCGTAGGAACGGCGGCGCAAGGCTCTCCACATGCAGTAGGCCCGACCGGAGGCTCGTCCAGGATCCCGAGTGGGTCCCTCAGGGTCCGGGGCGCGGCGGGCGGCAACAGGCGAAGGAGGCTTTCGTTGTCGAAGGCGAGTGGTGGCCCCCGATTTGCGCATCTCCACGTCCACACCGAGTACTCCCTCCTCGATGGCGCTTGTCGCATAGATCATCTCACCGAGCGGGCGGTCGAGTTCGGGATGGGCGCGGTGGCGCTCACCGATCATGGCAACCTCTACGGCGTGATTCCCTTCTACAAGGCTTGCCAGAGACAGGGCCTGCGGCCCGTGATCGGGTGCGAGATCTACCTGGCGCCGCGCACTCGTCACCTGCGGGAGGGGAAACCGGATGCGGAGCTCAGCCACCTGGTGGTGCTGGCGGAGAACGAGGAGGGATACCGGAACCTCCTTGGGCTAGTTACCGATAGCCACCTCGAGGGGTTCTACTACAAGCCGCGGGTGGACCGGGAGCTGCTGGCCAAGTACTCCCGCGGGTTGATCGGAATGAGCGCCTGCCTCTCCGGCGAGATACCGGGGCTGATCGTGCAAGGCCGGGAGGAGGAGGCGCGCCGACTCGCCGGCGAGTACCGCGACCTGTTCGGCCGGGACAGCTTCTTCCTGGAGCTGATGGACAACGGCCTGCGCGACCAGATGAAGGTCAACCAGGCGCTGGTGGCGATGGCGAAGGAGCTGGGCCTGGGTCTGGTGGCCACCAATGATGTCCACTACTGCCGGCGGGAGGATGCGCGGAGCCACGATGTGCTGCTGTGCATCCAGACCAACTCCACCATTGACAACCCCAACCGCCTGAAGTTCGAGACCGATCAGTTCTACTTCAAGTCGCCGGAGGAGATGGAGGCGGCCTTCCGGGAGGTGCCGGAGGCGCTGGCGAACACGGTGGCGATCGCGGAGCGGTGTCGCGTGGAACTGCAGTTCGGCGAGACGGTGCTGCCGCACTTCGAGGTGCCGGCCGGATTCGATGCGGACTCCTATCTGCGTCACTTGTGTCTGGAGCGCGTGGCGCAGCGGTATCCGGGGTCGCCGCCGGAGGTGCTGGAGCGGCTGAACGCCGAGCTGCGGGTCATCGCCGATCGCAAGCTGTCTACCTACGTGCTGATTGTCTGGGACCTGATGCGGTTCGCGAGGGAGAGCGGCATCTTGGTGGGGCCGGGACGGGGATCGGCACCGGGGATGGTGGTCTTCTACCTGCTGGGGGTGACGGGCTTCGACCCGCTGCGGTTCGGGATTCCGTTCGAGCGCTGGATCAACCCCAGCCGCATCTCCATGCCCGATGTTGACTGTGACTTCGAGGACGAGCGGCGCGGCGAGGTGATCCGCTACATCGTTCAGAAGTACGGCGCCGACCACGTGGCACAGATCATCACCTTCGGCAGCCTGGGCCCGCGGCTGGCGGTGCGGGATGTGGCGCGGGCGACCAACATCCCTATCCCCGAGGCGGACCGCATCGCCAAGCAGATTGACGCCGCTCGCCCGATCCAGGAATCGCTGGCGGCGAACTCGGATCTGGCACGGGAATACGAGGAGAGCCCGATCGCGCGCAACTTGCTCGACACTGCCCAGGCAATCGAGGGATTGGCGAGGCATGCCTCCACCCACGCCGCCGGGCTGGTGATCTCCCGGGATGCGCTGAGGCAAGTGGTGCCTCTGCAGCGGTCCACCGAGGGCGAGGGCGTCACCACCCAGTTCGACATGAATGCGGTGGCCGAGATCGGGCTGCTGAAGATGGACGTGCTCGGGCTGCGCACCCTGTCGGTATTCAAGCACGCCCTGGAGCAGATCGCGGCGAGCCGGGGGGAGGTGGTTGACCTCGACCGCATTCCATTCGACGACCCGGAGACGTTCGCATTGCTCTCCAGGGGAGAAACCGCGGGGGTGTTCCAGCTCGAGAGCGCAGGGATGAGGCAGGTGGTGATGGACCTCAAGCCAGACCGGCTGGAGGATATCATGGCCCTGGTGGCGCTCTACCGCCCCGGCCCCATGGCGCAGATTCCCAGCTACGTCGGCGGCAAGCACGGGACGCGTCCGATCACCTATCTGAACAAGGATCTGGAGCCGATCCTGAAAGAGACGCATGGGGTGATCGTATACCAGGAGCAGGTGATGTGGATCGCCCGCGACCTGGCCGGCTTCTCCATGGCCGCCGCCGAGACGCTGCTGCGCGCGATGAGCAAGAAGAAAGCGGAGGAGATGGCGGCCCTGCGGGACGAGTTCGTGAAAGGCGCCACCGAGCGGGGGGTCGCTCGTAGGACGGCCGAGACCCTCTTCGGGCAGATGGCGGAGTTCGCCCGCTACGGGTTCAACAAAGCGCACTCCGCCAGCTATGCGATCAACGCCTACCAGACCGCATATCTGAAAGCTCACTACCCGGCAAGGTGGCCGCCTACGTCCAGGAGTGCCGGCGCATGGGAGTCGGCGTGCTGCCGCCGGATGTCAACACAAGCCAGGCCGGCTTCAGCGTGGAGGGAGGCAAGATCCGGTTCGGCCTCACCGCCATCAAACATGTCAGCCAGACGGCGGTCTCCGCCATCATCGCGGAACGAGACAAGGGCGGGCCTTTCCAGAGCATCTACGAGCTCTGCAGCAGAGTGGAGCCAGGCAAGCTCAACAAGACGTCGCTAGACAGCCTGGCAAGAGCGGGCGCGTTGGACTATCTGGAGGGCACGCGGGCCCAGCAGATCGCCGCCGCCAGCCGGGACGCAATGGAGTGGGGCGCCCGCTTCCGGCGAGATCAGGAGGCCGGGCAAAGCTCTCTCTTCGGTGGGCCGGGGGTGGCGGAGAGCGCGCTGTCTCCGACGCCTGCGCTCCCGGAGGCGCCGGATCTGCCTCCGGTCGAAGTGCTGCGCCTGGAAAAGGAGTTCCTGGGCGCGTACCTCTCCGGCCATCCGTTGGACGCCGTCGGCCGCCAGCTGCGGACGGCGACCAACGCGGACATCGTGGAGGTGACAGAGGGCAG
>Ga0315279_10000655_pt1 | contig 65088 bp, 66 predicted proteins | sample YL17G06_20_MG_FD_203694 | JGI IMG/M metagenome (GOLD analysis project Ga0315279, IMG submission 203694) | Sediment microbial communities from Yellowstone Lake, YNP, Wyoming, USA - YL17G06_20 | ecosystem: Environmental > Aquatic > Freshwater > Lake > Sediment | place: USA: Wyoming | collected...
ATAAGATATCACTTTGTGATTGTAGACTATTTCGTGAGAGTTAAATGTGGAACGGCCAAAGCGGCAAGCGACGCTGAAGAGGTTAGATGGGTTCAGTTAGGCGATGTTGAGAAGTACGACTTGACAAAAACTTTCAGAGCCTTTTTCCAGAGAAACAGGCAGAAACTGGAAGAATTTGACAGTTGTCGCCCCTTCTGACGGCGCAGCGAGCTCGAATTTTGATTCGGAATCTGAATTTCGAGTAATAGTAATTATTATCTTGTTTTCATAAGTATTAATATATAATATGCTGCTAAGGCTGAACTGCTCAGTTGTCTTTGCATCTGATGTTAGGTGAAAAGGAATGGAAAAGTCCGAGCTTTCTCAAATGGTTGAGATAGAAGCAAGTTCGAAGGTGAAGAACGGTAGAGTTCCGACGGGAGTTGAAGGATTTGATGGTTTTGTTGAAGGTGGATTTCCACGGGGATCTATGATTCTTTTGGCAGGCACTGCTGGTTCCGGCAAAACTATCTTTGCATCTCAATACATGTATCACAGAATGTCAAAGCTTAACGAGTCTGGTGTCTATGTGTCATTTGCCGAAAATCGGAGCACTTTCATGAAGAACATGAAGAGACTGGGCATGGATTTTGGAAAATATGAGCAAAAAAGGAAATTTAAGCTCCTAGATCTGATAACAGTCAGAGACAAGGGTGTTGAAAGCATCGTTGCACGCGTTTTGGCGGAGGTAGATTCCTTAGGGGCCAAGAGGCTTGTGATGGACTCCTTCTCAGCACTAGTTCAAGCGTTTTCTGAAAGAATTGATGCCATAATACTGCTTCACACAGTTCTTGGAAAGATAGCACGTCTCAACGGAGTCACAACATTGTTAATTTCCGAGAGACCATCTGGCACCGAACGTTCAGGTGAAGGAATGGAGGAATTCGTTGTTGATGGTGTCGTTGGCCTAAGCTTTGTTACCAAGAAAGGATGGCTAACTAGAACACTGCAAGTTCTCAAACTGCGGGGTACTAGGATTAACAGTGAGGAACATGGCTACGGTATCGATGGAGATGGGATAAGGACATACCCTCTGCCCGACATCAAGTCTGTTAAGAGAATCTATTCGCAAAAGGTACGTACGGGAATAGAAGGCTTGGACAGACTGTTTTTCGATGGCGTTTACAAGGGTTCTACAACACTGGTTGGGGGAGCGTCTGGTACTGGAAAAACCACAGTCGCTCTGCATTTCATCGCAGAAGAAACCAAACGCAACGGAAGGGGCCTTTACATTTCTTTTGAAGAACCAGCGCAGCAGTTGATCAGACATGCGGAGGGCTTCGGCTGGAACATAAAAGAATTCGTGGACGAAGGTCTGACAAAGATCGTCAACTATTCTCCTGAACCCTACAATGTTGAACAGCAACTTAACGAAATTCTTGGTCTCCTGAAGGAATACAAGCCTACAAGATTCGTCATCGATTCAATCGGGGGCTTAGAAAGAGTCATGCTTGAAGATAGGTATCTTCGATACTTGAGAAGTCTAGTGAGTCATCTGAAAGATCATGGGATAACAACACTTCTCACTGCCCTCGCCAAGTCAGTCACGCCTATAACTGAGACTGGAATCTCGCCACTTGTAGACAACATTATCGTCTTAAGGCACGTTGAAATAGAGAGCACCTTGAGGAGATCCATAGTTATCCTGAAAGCCAGAAGCTCAGCTCGCGCAAGTGAAATCAGAGAATTCAAAATCACCCCAAAGGGTGTGATGGTGAAAGGAAAATTCGTTGAGATGGGGCAAGTCTTTGAGGGAAAGCCGAGAAAGTCGATGCAAGAGAAACCATCAGCAGATCGATCGAGGCCTTGACGCACTCGCTGATTCACCCGCCAAAACGGAACAGGGAACAGCGATATCAACAGAGAGAGTGCAATCATCCATGAATGAAGAGAAGAATGTCTGGCTACACAAGGTGGCCCAGAAAATCTTTGAGGAGGCTACAGCAGCAAGCTTAGGCGCAACCTTCCACGTAATCATATCGTTCCACCTGAAACAGAAATTCGGCAAAGACCCTTATGAATTGCTCATGGAAAATCCCAAAATCTTCTACAACGGACTCAAGGAGGTTCTGGGAGAAGGCGCCGAAGCCGTGATCAACCTAGTAGGCACCTACCTCACAGTAAAATACGACACAAACTGCACAGCAGAAGAGTTCGTGAAACTATTTACCAGAAACGGCAAACCGCTAAGAAGCCTATCGGAGATATTTGCAGACATAGTCAGCCAAGAAGAAAACAAACTGAAAGCAACATAAGTACTTTTTATATGTGTCCATAACGTTGTCGAACGGCAACTGGACTTGGAATTTCTCTTCGAGCTTCTGCATTATAATATAAGGGAGGCCCAGGCTCAGCAAGAACAACAACATGTAATTCCCCAAGCTTAAAGAACATCAACGTCACCCTGTCAGACCTGACACCAGCACAAATAAGCTTCCCACACTTATCAGCGAACCTGCTCAAGGTTCCAAGAACCACAGGAGCCGCAAGATTCACCAGCAAATCATCAACATACTCCTTCCCCGACTCAAACTTCACATCCTCCCTCGTCTTAGAAGCAACCGTCTTAAGATCACCACCCAAAACCCCCACATACCTAATCCGCTCATCAGTAGCCAAAACCTCATCAAGAATCTTGGCATTCATCTGAACTTCGCCCATTCACACCCAAACCTCAACTAACCTTCAACCAAGTCAACAGGGCAAATTTCTCCACGATTTGCATATAACAAAAATGCGCACTTCAGAATCAGCTTCTAGAATACGGCAAACTCGAACAAGAATAGCGCATCTATTCTAGATGTCACATGACCTATTCCAGATGCAAACGTTCACGAGCACACCCCCGTCGTCCGGACTTGAAGCTCAGGTTCAAGGTTTATATAAGGGGGGCAGAGTCGGCTCCGAGCAAGCCTCTTTCAGAACATTCAGCCCATGTCCTTGAAGAATAATCTTGTTTCTCCCATAGTTTTAACATCCAAGGCTTTCACTTTAACCACAATCGGAAAATCATGCACAACTCGCCCAAGCGCAAGGCAATACTGCGCAGGCAAATCCCTCGCAATAGACCTCACCGTCTCCGCATCCACACGCGACGCACGAGAAACAACATCCAAATCATGCTCATTCGTAAAATTAAACAAGAAAATATTATCCGCCTGTCTGTAGATGTTCTCCTTAACCGTGTCAGGCTGATTCGTTATAAAAGTCGTGAAAATCCCAAAATGCCTCATACGCGTCACAATATCATCCCAATAAGTCTCACGCAAATACAAGTGTGCCTCCTCCGCAAAAAGAAAAGCAGCCTTAAGCTTCCAACCCGTCAGCAGATCAATCAACTTCCCAAGCACATACTCCACGACAATCTGTCTATCAACAGACGAGGTATTCCGCAGATTAACAACCACTGTGCCACCATGTTCCTTAGACTTGAACAGACAATCCTCCAACGCCGTCCCCTCAGCAACACTGTCCGTAAAGAAACCCGAATTGACCAAAGAATGGAAACGCGAAGCTAAAGCATCACGAACGTGCTGATTACAGTTCAGATTACGAATTGCTTCCCCCAACTCATGCAGAGTAAGCATGTCCTTCTCCTTCAACATCTGCCAAATCCGCCGAAACTCTCGAGCACTCGTCCCAGGTAGATGCAACGCATGAACAAGAATACCCAGCACAACACCCAGACTCAGCTGCTTCAAAGCCACCTTAAAATTCTGAGAAGGCGTCAAAACATGAACCTTATCATAATACGCATTCCTCTTTCCATCCGAAGTCAACCCCAAACTTAGATACTCACCATTTAAATCAAAAACCACAACCGAAGCTCTATACCCGATAAGGTTCAACATCAAAAGCTTGGACAAATGAGACTTACCCGTCCCTTTCTTCCCAGTAATTATGTTCAACCCACCATCCAAAGCCGAAGCATCAATCGTCAAAAGCGAAGAATTCTTCGTTCCACCCAGAACGATTGGAAGCTTGCCATCAACCCTCGCAAGCTCAAGCAACTTCCGAACAGGCAACTTCCTTATCAACGATTGAGAACGCGAAGGAAGCCAAGAGCTACTGGGATTCAAGCTGTCATTTTCAACAGTTGCACGAATCTTGCAGACCAGCAGACTAGCATCCTGAATGTACGTGATATGCGGAGCAATCTCCAAAGGATCAAAATCCTCACCCTGCACAAGCTCTCCCCCATCAGGCAAACTACGCAACAGCTCCTCAAGAACGCCGGGAATGCTGGCGAACTGCACATCAATAACCTGGACAATCAGTGCCTTCCCAGCCTCAGAATCCTCAACCAACAAGTAGTCACCCTTCTCCGCACTCTCATTGGGAAAACTCAGAATCTGAACAATATTACCCTCTTTCTTGTACAACTTCACGAGTAATACTCCCCCTTGCCAAAAGGCCCAAACAAAACACTATGCATGTCCGGCCTGTTGACTATCTTCAGCCCAAACTTGCGCGTCGTAAAATGCTGCATGGCAATAACCTCGTTTGCCGTGAAAGTGCAGAAAATATGCGCGAGCCGCAAAGTCTCAGGATAGCTCTGCGAAAGCAAATCATTCGCCAAAAGCTTCTCAACAGACGATACCCTATGCTCCACGGCAACTTCTCTATCAATGTCCAACCTGAACGCATAATTCGCATGAGCCAGCCTAGTCACGTAAACGCCACCGAGCAGAACAGTTGGAGGCTTAGGCCTCAATCCCTCCATCTCCAGCAGAAATGGCGGCTTGTACTCGACTGGCAAGTCTGTTATGAGGCGCCCGTTGATCCTGAGAGTCGTCATTTTTGAGAAAGCCAAAACAACGTTGCCTCGATTTCTTGCAGTTGCCAAAACGTCTTTCAGCAAATGCACTGACGTGTCTGGAGTTCCCGCAGTTAATGATCCATCAAATAGTATCAGTCCGTTGCTAGCGGTTTTCGAGAGCATCAGTTGGAGCCATCTTTCTAGCAGGCTTGCTATGCGGCTTGGCATCTGAAGGAGATTTGGAAAGCCGTGGTGGTTCTGGCTGAGTGACGAATCAAAGTATGCTCTTTCCAAACTGTTGTAGACTTCATGCTTGTTTTCTTCTGTTATGTGAAACACGAATGGGCCAAGTCGCGTGTACCTGTAGTTTCGGTTCTGTTTCCAGACAGTGGTTCCTCTGACAGCTAAGAGAAGACCCGTGCTTGTTTCGCCAATCTTTACGGTGGAAGTGTCTACAGCAGCGACCATGGTCTCTACATATCTGGGTTTGAGAATCATTGGTGGTAGTTTGAGCCTTGTTGCTTGCATGTTAGTTTCTGGATTGTTGTTTTGTTGAAAGTGTTGTTGATTTAGTTGAAAAGGTTGGTTATGTACGTGGGCTAATGATTGAAGGCTCAGTTCTATGAAGCGTCTTGGTAGCATTGTGTCCATGGCTGGGCGTGGAAAGTTATATTTCGGTGTTGTTGTAATAGTGTATTGTTCAATCAAGTGATTCACCAATAGCCAATAGTCTATGGGAGAAATATTTAAGTGTTGTGCATGACCAAGATGCACAATACAATATACAACAAGGTGAAACATTGACAGAAAAAGAAACCAAATCGCCAATACGAGTAAAAATGAAAATAGGAGAAGTAGAATTCGAAATCGAATGCCAAGAAGACCAGCTCCAACCAACAGTAGACAAAATCCTCTCCACTGTGACCGAAAAACTCAAAGAAACACAAATCATAACCGAACGAACCCAACCGCCACCAAGAGCAGAAACATGCAAAAGCATCATCCAAAAACTCTGGCAAGAAGGCTGGTTCTCGACACCGAAAGGATTGAATGATGTACACAGCGAAATGGCAAGGAATGGATACCATTATGACAGGACTGCTGTAGCACACGCGCTTATTGATCTCGTGAGGGAGAATGTGCTAACTCGAGAAGGCCCGCCCAGACGATACCAATACGCCCAAAAAAGACCACCACCATAGTTTGCCTTATTGATGGTCTTTATTCTGAGTAACTAAATCTTATATAGAACGCAAAAAGAGAAACGTCCTCGGTAGACTCGTATTGATGAAGAAGATTGCACTTTTGATCTTGCTTTCTCTCTGTATGGGGACGATTTTCAACCGAGTTCTACCTCCGGTCTATGCAGATGAAATCCAATCGGCCACTTCCGCACCATTCTACAAGTACTTGATCATCATTCCCGACAACGAAAGCTGGATGAAGACACTGCAACCTTTTGTAGACTGGAAAACCCGCGAAGACTTACATTACTTTAGTGATTTTCCTGCTAACTGCCTGCCAGTAAAAGTCACGAACCTAACAGAAATCACAAACCTCTATGGCTCTGCAAACGTCTCAAGCATCAGAAAATACATCATAGACCTTTGGAAAAACTGTTCCTACGAGATAGGCTTAAGCACGTTAAAATACGTGCTGCTTGCTGGCGATGTCAAGTATGTTCCATCCTATCTCTACAACGTGACAATCCGCGGAAGCCCATACACTTATGCAACTGACCAGTACTATGCGGATTTCTGCGACTCATTTCTCAACATCATCAACCCGACAATAGACAAGACAGATTGGAAAGCAGAAGTCTACGTCGGCAGATTTCCAGTCAACAGCGCTGAAGAACTAAGAATCGCAGTCAACAAGACAGTAACGTACGAAATGTACTTGAATGGCCTTCAACAGAACCCGGTTGGATGGCAACGCAGGATGCTTTTCCTGGGCGCAATAATGGACAACGGCTACAAATCCTCGGGAAACCTTGTTTGGAAGGACGGCGCCTACGTTGCTGAACTCATAAAGCAAAACTGCGACAACTGGTGGACGGGCAATCTAGGACCGATTCCAAGCCCAACAACACTATTTGACACAAACAACAACCTGACAATATGGTCTCCAGGCTACAGCTATCTGAACAACCAACACAATTTGACATCCGCCAATACAATCGACCAAATAAGCAATGTTGGGTTCTCAGCAATCCTTTCAGTAAGCCACGGCAACCTACAATCCATACAAGGCAGAAACTCCAGCGTGCCAGACAGTTGGAATCCTCCTTTCTTTTTCAGCTCGAACGTGTCATCCTTGAGAAACAACTACACACTTCCATTCTGGTTTGCAGACGCATGCAACACAGGAGCGTTCCAAGCCGACTTGTGGAAGGCAGGCGACAGGTGCCTAGGCGAAGAGCTCTTTTTGGCAGATCCTGCCACTTGCGGAGGTGTGGTAGGCTTCATCGGATGCTCTAACCTAAGCTGGTACCAACTCTACTATGCAGTGCCTCCAAACCGCCCGGAAGCTCTTGAAACAATATCAGATAGACTTGCCAACCTCACTTTCTACCAGCTACACTACGCTAGCACTCCAACGAGCTATTCAGCAGCAAAATGGGGGCTAGGAGCTGCCCTGTTTGAAGCTAAGAGACTCTACAATGAAACATCTTGGGGTTTTGGCACGCCTAACGAAATGCACATGGCAACGTGCCTAGGCTTCAACCTAATCGGCGACCCAAGCTTACAGATTTGGCCTGAAAAACCCAACGACGCAACATCTTGGTATAACATAACCGCACCTAACACGGTGAGGACAGGCGAAGACTTTTCAGTAAACGTAAGAGTGCTTGTAAACCCTTCGGGAGGCAGCTATCCCCCACAGGGACCGAGAGAAGGAGCCAAAATATGCATCTCCCGCGTTGACAACGGTAGCGTCTGGTGCGCTGTCAACCTGACTGACATTAACGGAAATGCCACATTTACCGCTCCAACCATGCCTGGGATTTACAACCTAACCGTCGTCGACCATCCCTACTTGATGCCTTACCTATCCCAGATTGAAGTAACTGAACCCATTCATGATGTCGCAGTAACCAATGTTACCACGTCAGAGATTGTGATAGATCAAGGTCTTTCCTTATCGATCAACGTAACCGTAGCGAATCAAGGAGAAACTTCTGAAAGCTTCAATGTCACTGTCTACGCGAACCAGACATCTATTCAAACCAAAAACGTAACTCTCGCAAGCGGAAACTCCACCATCATCAACTTCTTATGGAACACGACAGGTTTTGTCTTGGGCAACTACACGATAAAGGCGGAAGCAGAGCAAGTTCCAAGCGAAACCAATACATCAAACAACATCTACACAACGAGTTACATGATAACCATCGTCCCAGAATTTCCCGAAGATAGGGCATTATTGCTTGTTCTACCGTTAACCACAGTATCACTAGCGTTTGTCAGACGAAAACGACAGCGCAGAGCTTAAATCAGCTAGTTCCAAAAGCTTGCCTTGAGAGGACAGAAGGTTGACCACGAGTTTAGTCAAACCGACCATCAAAGCAGTGACCTTTGACCTCTGGGAAACCCTACTTTTTGAGAAGGATGGCTCCAGTAGCCGCAGGAGTGCGGCTCGTTGTAGGGATGTTGCAGAGGCTTTCAATAGGTTTGGAGTGCGCGCTTCGACTGGGCAGGTGGAGGCAGCTTTGAAGCGGGTGATAACGTCGCTTTTGGAGGTTTGGGACAGGAATGAGGATGTTAGCCATGTGGAACAGCTTGAGCTTCTTGTCTGGTCTGTTTCGAATGGCTCGCTTGCCTTGAAGAATGAATGGGTTGAGGAGTTGAGTTCGGCTTACGTTTCGCCTTTTTTCGAAGTTCCTCCCTATCTGAATCCAGATGCTGAAAGTGTGTTGGAAGAGCTTACGGGAGCGGGAAAGCGGATTGGGCTGATATGTAACACGGGTTTGACTCCCAGTTTTGCGTTGAGAGAATTCTTGGAATCAGAAGGGATACTGGAGTATTTTGATTTGCTGGTTTTTTCTGACGAGATTGGTTTTCGGAAGCCTGATCGCAGGATTTTTCATTTTCTTGCTCGGAAGTTGAATGGAAGCCAGACCCAAAAATAACGATGAAACTCAAGGAAGGTTTAGAGAAGAAAGACGAGTAGAACTAACCTCTACTACTCTTTTTAAGCGTCTTTCTGCATGGTCTCTATTGGATAGGTAGGCGAAACGTTTAGAACAGCAAACCTATGAGACCCGTAGAAAACAACGTTTTAAGGGTCACTTCCATTTATAGGGGGTACAAATTCGCTGTCAGCGCAACAGGGCAAGCCTTTGTCTCAACTAGCTTCACGTAGCAGCCACAAACAATGTATCAACACTTCATATCAACAAAACGTGTAAACAAAACCAAAAGGGGCCAAAAAACCCCAAGCACACCCCTACCAAGCCTCTTCCTCACGCTTTGTCGGACAAAACTTTTCCAACCACAGACAAGACTACAACCTAACTAGCTTATCTTAGCCCTTATTCTTGGCAGAATCTCCCTCTGCATCTGCACTATGCCGAATGTTGTTATCTTGTATTTCTCGTCAGCCGTCTTCACAGCCAACTCACCCTTAACAAGCTCACCTAACCGCGTACTCACAATCTTCGCATCCTTCCCAAGCCTGACCTGCAACTCATCCCGCGAAACCACATCAGTCTCCAACTTACCCAACTGACAACCAACATAACCAGCCAAAAGCAACAAACCCAAAACCTCATTATCCGTCAACTTACCCCTCGGCACAAGCAAATTAACCCCTTCAGCCGAAAAAGCAACAATCCCCTCACAATCCCTCAAAAGCCTCTGCAAATCAACCTTCAACACCAACTTATCCGCAATCTCAAAAGTCGGAAGAAACTCGTTGAAAAACTTGCTCATACTCAGCCAAACATCCTCAACACTGCCACTAAAAGTCTGCTCCACACCACCATACTTAACATGAACCGTAACCCGCCCAACCTCACCCATCACATCACCATATTTGAAGCCAAATAGACGGGCCTAAACACGTTCCACACACATACGCTCAAGCCATCTTACCTCTAAGTCTAGCGATAACTTCGTCCTCAACCCATCTTTCGCCCTGCATAGTCAACTTAAACTCAGGCCTATTCGGATCAGGCTTGAACACTTGCCCTCTCTTCGTCATCTCATTCAAACGCGCTGGAACCATAGACTTCATTCCACTTGACTCCAAAAGCCTCTGAATCTGAGCAGCAGTATTCTTCTTCTCATCAGAAGCATACAAAGTCAAACCAATAGCCTCATAATGCGTAAGATTCTCCCGAGCTACTAAAACAGGACCTTCAGTAGTGGATTCAACAATCCCCTTCAGTTGCGCTCCAGAAGGAACCACGCGGCTTGAGACAAAGCTTGCGACCTTCTCAGCAAAATCCTGCGGAAAAGTCTCAAGCATGCTGAGAATTTCCTGCAGGCTCTCACCCTCAATCACGATTTCGCCAAAAGAGGTCTTTATTCGAGTTTCAACCTTTTTCATTCAGCCTCTCCCCGCTTGCTCAACGCTTCATCTTCAACGAGAATGTAGACAAAACCTGCATCAGTACTCCATCGTCTGATCTTCCCCTTCTTCACCAGTCCCACAAGAACCCCAGCTAGGACCCGCCCTGGATAGTTCAGCCCATTAGCCTGCAAAGCTTCCTTCAACTCCTCAATCCTACGGGGACGCCACTTCCCCCAATCCGTCTCAAGAACCCTTATGACCGCTTCATCACAATTCTCAGTTCGCACGATTTTCGGGTACTTCTGCGATTGCACCTCCGCCTTACAAGGCTCAGTTTTGACAGTAAGCGTCGCAACCGTCTTGGGCTTAACCGTCTCAAAAGCCTTGTGAACATTGGCAATCAGGTTTGGCAACTCCGCGATTGTCTTCAAGACTTCCTCACGAGTTCCACCAATCTCCACCTCATACTCGCCCATCCTCACCCTGAAGACAAAACCCTTGTCCAATCATCCACCATCCAATTCCATGATATCCGACACGATATAAGAGTGAGGCTACTCCTTTTAGAATTTACGTTCACAAAGCTTGTGATATTCCGCTTTTCGATATATGTTTGGAGTCGAAAGAACTGATTTATCAAGATTCACGATATATAATTGCAGTGGCACAGGAGTCAAGAGCATGAAAAAGAGGAAAAAGGTTGATTTGCTCACCGTCCAAGTCGCCGAAAGGATCAAGCTTGCGTGGGAGATGAGAAGACAAGTCCAACAAGAAATCCTGCAAAAGAAGCTAGTGGAATGCTTCTTAAAGCCACACAAAGGACGTGCACGCATTCAACGATATCCTGAAGCCATGCAACCAATGATCGAAGATTTCATGCGAAAAGCCGAGGAACAAAAAAGGCTCTACTGCTTCTAGCAACGCTTGCCTTTGGATTTCCACTTTTCTCATTATCCCATCAGCAGACCGCCTAAAATAGCTGCGAGGATTGTACGCGGGATATCTCCACTTAGAGTCAAGAGCGAATCTCAAGGACCTCGCATGGGTACGTAGGCTCCATCTGCCCTTCTGAGAGTTTCGACATCATTGCAGTGCATAAAAGCAATGGTGAGCAGCAAAGACTATATCCTACAGAGAATGCGGGATTCTTATGGGATCTGAATTATTGCAGAAACTTGCAGCCAAATCGATGACAATAGAAGAGCTTCTTCAGAAGGTTAAACAAGACTTTGACATACATCCTGAGGTGCTCAACGGAATCACTTCATCAAAAGCAGCGATTAGATACGGTTGTGCCAAGGTATTAATGGATTTGAGCGAAGAGCATCCAGAGGAATTATATCCGTACATGGATTCTTTCATAGATCTTTTGTACAGCAAGTACAGAATCCTGACTTGGAATGCCATGGCCATAATCGCAAACCTGGCCAAGGTTGACAAGGACAAGAAGTTTGATGCCATATTCGACAAATACTACAGCTTTCTGAATGATGAATATATGGTTACAGTGGCCAACGTTGTTGGTCATTCTGGCAAAATCGCATTGGCAAAACCGCACCTCATCCAGAAGATAACAAGCGAACTTCTAAAAGTCGAAAACATCCCAACAACTCCGCACCTGACAGAAGAGTGCAAGAGAGTTATAGCTGAAAAAGCGATCGAATCCATTGACCTGTTCTTTGACAGAATCGACGCTAAAGACAAAGTGATTTCTTTCGTGAAGAGACATCTTGACAGCCCAAGAAGAACCTTGAAAACGAAAGCAGGAAACTTTCTTACGAGATGGAATAAGTAGCACACGTGTCTCTAGAGACGAGAAACTGCGCCTCATACAAATGCGATAATCTAATGGAATGGAGATTCGCAGGGGAAATCGCTACCACCTTCACTCCTTACGCATCTCGACATATTCCGAAACGGGAATATTGTATTAAATATTAAGATATGCTATTATCCTTTGCGGCAACCTTCTAACCATCAAGAGGAATGCAATTGGCGAGAAAAGGACTCTCAGTATGGCTCTTCAGCTCCTTAACCTGCATAGCCTTGATACATGTGATTGATGCACTTTCTGCCTTGGTCTTGGGCAACTCGATCAGGCTTCTTCAGTTATATCCTCTCATAAGCGAAAAGTTGCAGGCCATAGCGCCGATAACCTACTTCTGGATAAGCGTAGCAACATGTATCATTTTCTGGGGAATAACATGTGCAATAGCGTTCGAAAACCCTGTTGAGATTTTCCTGAATCAAGTCCTTTCAGACGCAAAACGACAAGGCGATGTTGAAAATCAACTGGTCGAAGACAAGGGGGAGATTTTGGATGCAATGTGCGAGACTCTCGAAACAAGCAACGAGACATTGGCAGATGTCAACGACGTGGTTCACAACGTAAGAACAGAGGTCAGAGAGATTCAACCCTTGAAGGAAAGCGTGGAAAAGATAAGAACGGAACTAGCGAGTTTAAAGAAGGAAATCAAAAAAATCGACGAAAAAGCCACGTTTGCGAAGCTCTGCCCTGCTTGCGGCAAACCACTGTTGCCTGAATTCAATATATGCCCCTACTGCGGTGAAAACCTGAAACTATATCAGCCTCCTATCATCAAGTTGAAGGACTACAAGTAGGACTAAGAAGCCGTCAGGATTTCTTCAGTTTTTCTTTCAGCACCTTACTTACTTGAGCAACGTCAACCTTGCCACGTAGGCTTTTCATGATAACTCCCATAAGGACACCGAAGCTGCCTTCGCCACGCTCCTGAATCACCTCCTTATTCTCCGCCAAAACCTTTTCAACAAAAGCCCCAAGCTCATCTTCAGAGACTGCCTTCAGACCCAAGATACTGATCGCATCTTGAACGCTCTTGCCCTCATTCTTTGATAGCCAAACAGCCACATCTGACATGGACTCTTTCATCAGGTCTCCCGAGCCTATGTTCTTGAAGATTTCTCGCACGTGATTCACTGAAACCTTGTCCACTTGGACTCCGTCACGTTTCAGAGCTTTCAAAGCTTCAGTCAAAAACACTGCAACAGTAGTTGGTGAAACGCCACTTTCCCTGATGATCGTTTCAAACAGTTCGCTTTGCTGAGAATCGAGAATTTGCTTAGCCAACTTCTGATTTAGCTTGTATTCCTTGACGATTCGTTCCAACTTCTGCTCAGGCAACTCTGGCAAACGTGAACTGATCGTTCTTAGGTGATCGTCAGTTATCTGTATTTGCGGAATATCAGTTTCTGGGTACATTCTGGCAGCCCCTGGCCTAGGCCTCATGTACCGCGTCGTTCCATCAGGATTTGCGGCTCGAGTTTCTTCAGGCACTCCTTTGATGGCTTCGCGAGCCCTTTCCAACACAGCTTTCAACGCGTCTTTGACATTTTCCGGACTATCGGCAACGAAAACAACAACATCCTGTTCTCCTGCCTTGACAAGTTCTCTTAGTCCTTCGATCTCTTCCGCGGTGATCCCATAAGCTGGCATTTCATCGGTGTGGAAAATGCCGCCAACCCTACCCCAAAAACGTGCCCTATCAGCCATTTCTGTTCCAAGACGGAAGTTGGGTAGCAACTCCCGCTTCAGAAAATCCTTGAATCTCGGAAGTTTTACAGCCAGAACTTGCAGTTTTCCATCCAAGGCTTTTCGGATCACCTTAGACTTTGTCTGCTTGAAAACATCGGTAACGTCGAAAAACTCTTCTATTATTTCCGCTTTCTTGATGCCATCTTTCCTCAATTCATCGCCTATCTTGATCAAGTTTAGCTGCCTTTGAATCTCGAACTCAACGGCCAAAGCGACAAGTTCGATCTCTTGCACTCCTTTGATCTCGATCAATGCGCCGTTTGGGATTGATATATTGAGGTCTTGGCGAATCGTGCCCAAGCCCCGCTTGACTTTCCCAGTGGCTCTCAAAATGCTTCCAATAGCAAGTGCAACTTCTCCAGCTTCTTTAGGCGACTTTATGACTGGACCAGTTGCGATCTCTATCAACGGTATGCCTAAACGGTCTATGCGGTAACGTATTATGTTGCCATCTTCATCACCCATCTTTCTTGCCGCATCTTCTTCCAGACTCAAGTGCTGAATAGGAATCTTTTTGCCTCCAACTTGGATCTCTCCATCAAGAGCTATCACGCACGTTCTTTGGAAGCCAGTGGTGTTTGACCCGTCAATGACCGTCTTGCGCATAACATGAATCTCGTCGACAGGCTTGGCACCCATCATCAAAGCTACCGTCAAGACAACGTCAACAGCTTCCACGTTCAACGAGTGTGGTGGTTCTTCATCCATCTCGACAAGGCATGAAGTTCCAAGGCTTGCCTCGTAACGGATCTTCACTCCCTTTTGAAATTCAAAGTAGGCTGCAGGGTCTATTTGACCCAACTCGCTTTGTGTTGGCCTGAGTTGACGCAGAAAGGTGATTTCCGGCTCTTCCTTAAAAAGCTCAGGCTTACAACCGCAGAACAATTTTGCAGAAGTATCTAACTGCTGATGGATTTCCAAGCCAACTTTCAATCCGACCTTATCATAATCTACTTCCAACCTTGAATCCTCCTCACCCGGTACCCGCCTTCTAGGAAAGAGTCCGCGGGGAAAATTCACCTGCAACATTCGTTTTGAGAAGCTTCTTTGCTTCTTCAGGATCTTGTGTCTGTCCGAAAATCCACATAAGCTTGACAAGAGCCGTTTCCGCAAGCATATCTTCCAGAGGAATCACGCCTAGCGCTTGTAGATCGCGGCCTGAATCATACACATTCATGTTGACGCGTCCCCAGACGCATTGAGAAGCCATGGCAACCAAAACATTATGCTTGACCGCGTTCCGCATTGCATCGAAACAGTATTTACTTACATGGCCCAAGCCCGTTCCCTCGAGGACTATGGCTTTAAACCCATTATTGGCATACCAGTCGACCACTGCTGGATTCATGCCAGGGCAAAATTTCACCAAGGCAACTTCTTCACAGAAAGCAGCCTTCAGCACAAGATCGCTTTTTGGGCCGCGCTTCCCATAATCCTCTGTTAACATAGCTACTTTTTGATCCTGCACTTCAGCCAAGGGCTCAACATTTACCGATTTGAAGGTGTCTCTTCGGCTTGTGTGGCATTTTCTCACCTTTGTTCCTCTGTGGAGTGTAATGGCTGTGTCTGAAGGTGACTCGTGAAACGCGACAGCCACTCCAGCGAACGGCGCCTTTGCTGCCGCAGTGACTGCGCCTATCAGGTTTGTTGCTGCATCTGAGCTTGGACGATCTGCTGAACGCTGGGAACCCACAAGTATGATTGGAACTGGCAGTTTCTGCAATGCAAAGCTCAAGGCCGCAGCTGTATAGCCCAAAGTGTCTGTCCCATGTGCGATGACGACGCCATCAACGCCTTCAGCTATTTGGTGAGCAGCTGCTCTTGCGATTTCGGTCCAATGTTTAGGCGTTATGTTCTCGCTGAAAAGGCTGAACAGTATCTGAGTCTCTATACGCGCTATGTTAGCCAGTTCTGGCACAACGCTGTACAAGTCGCTTGCAGATAACGCGGGTCGCACGGCTCCGGTTCTGTAGTCCACTCGGCTTGCGATTGTTCCGCCAGTACTTATTATGGCTACTTTGGGTAGCTTCTGATCTTGTCGCGGCAAGGACGGGGCTACAAAAGCCGGTTTAGCTCCTGCTCCGATTCTCTCGATTTTTGCTTTTGGTGTCAAGCGTATGCCAACATTGTAGCCGCTCTTCAGCTTTATCACGATGTGCTTGTTATCCGCATAGATCGAGCGGGGAATCAGAATTCCCTCATAGACCTCTCCATTTCTAGTCACGCGTATCTTGTCACCTATTTCAGCTTCAACCTTTTTGATGGCTTCTAGTGTCTCGCCCTTGTACCCTAAACCCTCTTCCTTTTTGCTCATTTCCTAGTCTCCCAATATTTTTGACATGTACACTCCGTCATACTTGTAATCGAATCGTTTATAGTACTGCTTTGTGCCGAGAGCACTTATAACCAGAATCTTTCTTAAATCATACTCTTCGAGGGTTGTGCGTTCGGCTTCAGCCAAGAGAACGCTCCCGTAGCCCTTGTGTTGCCATGCATGAGATAAATGCTTGCCGACAGGAACAAGCGGACCGTAAACGTGAAGCTCTCGTACTATGGAGCAATGCTTGGCTCTTACTTCCTGTCTGTGAGCCTTTTCAGAAGGAATACGTAACCGTATGTGCCCTATCAGCACGTCGTTTTCAGGAACCTCCGCCGAAATAAAGAGCTCTTCTCCCTCAGAGGCTGCATAACGAGTCGCCAAAATCTTGATCGTGTCCAAGCTCGGTTCTATTTCATCAATCGTCATCCTGTGACCTACTTCTCGACAGCGTATGCATCGACATCTTAAGTTCAGTTCCTTCAATCTCTCATGAACCAGCTGTCGTAGGTTGCTTCTTTTCACGCCAGCAACTATCAAGGGTGAGGGGATATCGCGCTGAACGCGCATTATACGTACCCATGGTGGAACGATCTTCTTGATTTCCACGATGAGATTTGCTGCTTGCTGGGTAGTAATTGGCTTGTATGTCCCCTCACGATACCATTCATAAGTTTTCGTTCCTTTCAAGACAAGGCATGGGTAAATCTTGATCATGTCAGGCTTGAAATCTGGATCTGCAAAGATCGTCTTGAAGCTCTCAAGATCATTTTTTACGTTTGAACCAGGCAATCCAGGCATCAGGTGGTATACTATCTTCAGGCCAGCGTCTTTCATTATGCGAGTGGCTTCGATAACGTCCTGAACCGTGTGCGTTCTGCCAACTAAGCTGTAAATCTTGTCTGATGGGTTTTGGACACCCATCTCGACGCGTGTCACTCCCATGCTCAGCATTTGGTCAACGTGAGTTTCCTTGGCCCAATCGGGACGTGTTTCAACGGTTATGCCAACATTGCGGACTCGGCTCGTTTCGGCATTCTTTTTTGCCTCTTCAAGACCTGTCGATTCTTTACCCGTTATCGCATCCAAGCAGCGATGGATGAACCAAGCTTGATACTCGGTCGGTGTTGCTGGAAAAGTGCCGCCCATAACGATTAGCTCTATTTTATCGACCTTGTGCCCAATAGCCTGAAGCTGGTCAATTCGGCCATTAACCTGCAAGTAAGGGTCAAACTTGTTCTGTAGTCCGCGCATTGCAGCTGGTTCAAAGCCAGTGTAGCTTTGAGGAACTCCTAACGACGGTCCGCCTGGACAGTAAGCGCAAGGCATGGGTTGTGGGCATGGATAAGGCTTCGTCATCACGGCTATGACTGTGACTCCAGAAATCGTCCGAGTGGCCTTTCTCCGAAGCAACGGAACAAGCCTAGCTCTTTCTTTCGGTTTGAGCATGCTTATTATTTCAGAGTTTGAAGGCACCTTGCCGAGCTGATACTTTTCAGCTATACGCATTTTCAAACGGTTAGCATCGTCCCCTGCGGGTTTGGACACGCGAAGCAGGGATTCAATGATCTCTCTTAAGGCTTCTTCTTTGCTCAAACTGCATGCGACCACGATAAACTTAGCTGCACGTATTGAAATAGACTGCGCTTGTTTTTCATAAGGTATTTATCTCTAAACGGTTCTATGCTAGCGAATCTTGGCTTTGGTGAAAAGGCTTTGCAGGTCACTTCAAGGTTTCGGCAGTACATTCAGCACATTGGCATACTGAGCCGCAATGCGAAACTCTACGTAGTGGCAACTAGCCTGCAAGGTTTTGCTTCCGGGATTTGGGGCGTCATATTCTTCCTTTATCTCAAGCTTGATGAGGTGGGGTTTCAAGCCAACTTCATAAGCAACCTGTTCACGGCTGGAACGTTAGCTACCGGTCTTGTGGCTTTGCCTGCTGGCTTGGTAATTGAACGTCTGGGAACAAAGAGAGCAATAATCATTGGCTTGATGGCGAACTTGGTGAACATCGTCCAAATAATTGTCTTGCAGCCATCGCTTCTTCTGTTTGCAAGCCTCGTTTCAGGCTTGATCGGAACAGTAAGCTGGGTTGCCTCGGCACCTTTCATGATGGAGAACAGCACCGCAGAGGAGCGCACATATCTCTTCAGCGTTAGCTGGGCCATTATGATTGTTATGAGTGTGGTGGGCAGCTACGTAGGTGGAGTCATGCCGAACCTTTTCAATGCTCACTTGGGTTTGGCTACTGGTGAACATGCTTCAGCTGTTGGGTATCGCATTGCTTTGCTAATCTCAACTGCGCTGGCCCTTTCAGCCACAATCCCAATACTTCTGATAAGGGAAAAGGTGGGTCAGAAGAGGCAAAGGATGGGTGAACTGTTGGCATTGAGGAATATCAAAAGTCCTGGGACAATTATCAAGCTTATGATACCTGTGGGGATTATAGGTTTCGGGGCAGGGTTTATAGTGCCTCTCTTCAACTTGTTTTTCAGTCTGAAGTTCAAGGCTGCAATTGAGGAGATAGGCATCTTGAACGCCTTGGGCAATGCCACATTGGTTGTCGGAACTCTTCTAGCGCCTGAGTTATCTAGAAGGTTAAGTAAAGTGAAAGCAATTGCTCTCTGTGAATTTTTTTCAATGCCGTTTATCATGCTTGTGACGGTTTCTCCAAACTTGGCTTTTGCTGGGTCTGCTTATGTTATGAGGAATGCCTTGATGAACATGGCTGGGCCAATAAGCGGGGCTTTCCAGATGGAGATGGTGACCGAAAAGGAGAGAGCCACAACTAACGGTCTGCTTGTGATGGCAGATAACATTCCGCGAGCCATAACTGCCTCGATTTCTGGCGCGATGATGACATTAAGCGACTTTTACACGCCTTTTCTAGCCACCACGATTACCTATTTCGCAGCTAGCTCTCTCTTCTTCTTGTTCTTCAGAAAAGCAGAGAGACTCAAACGACTATCCAGCAGTCCGTGAAGGCTTCTTAGAGTAGACCACCTTTCCGTCAACGATAGTCATGTCAACGGCGATTTCCCTGATCCTGTCTGGCGGAACAGTCAGCAAATCATCTGACAAGATTGTCAAATCGGCCAGTTTACCGATTTCAATCGTTCCTCTTTTGTCCTCGTCAAAAGATGCATAAGCGGCGTTTGTTGTATAGGTTCTCAAGGCTTCTTCGACGGTTAGACTCTCTTCCGGAAAGCTTCTCCTGACAACCGCCGCCCAAATCCCCAAAATAGGGCTTATGGACTCGACAGGGCAATCTGAGCCAGAGGCAACAGTCAGACCTTCATGCATAAGCGTCCTGAAAGGATAGACCCATCGCGCTCGGATTTTTCCGACTCGATCAACAACCCAAAAGTCAGACACGACAAAGTGAGGTTGAACAGAAGCGATCAAGTCTAGACGCTTCATCTGCCTAATAAGCCTCGGATTGAGAACCGAGCAATGCTCTATTCGATGCCTATGGTCTTCTCTAGGCAGTTCGCTTAGAGCTTTTTCATACGCCTTCAAAACAACACTGACAGCACGGTTGCCTATGGCGTGAACGGCCAACTGCAAACCAGCCCTATGAGCCTTCAAGATCAGTTTATTCAACTCTTTCTGTTTGTAAAGCATCATACCGCAGGTTTCAGGCTTGTCTGTATAAGGCTCATTCAACGCGGCTGTTTGTCCGCCAAGAGAACCGTCAGCCAAAATCTTGACAAAGCCAATCTTAACCATGTCATTTCCAAAGCCCGTCAGCAATCCTAAACTGATCAGTTCTTCCAGAGACTCAACTGGAATCCCAAGATAGACTCTTAGCAGCAGTTTTCCGTCGGCATAGAGCTTCTGAATAATTCGCATTTCCTCTGCAGAGCTGATCATCCAGTGAACGCACGTAAGTCCAGCTTCGATAGCGCTTTGGCATGCTAAAACGCATGCTTCTTCAAGCTCTTCTGAAGTGTACTTGGGAAGGACCTTCCAAACTAGGTCCATAGCATTTTCGCGCAATATTCCATTAGGCTCCCCAGTCTTCTCGTCTAAGTCGATTTTTCCGCCCTCGACTGTGGTCTTCTTCGTTATCTTGGCTAGCTCCAGAGCCTTGCTGTTGACTACACCTATGTGGCCGCAGACTCGCATCAAAAAGACAGGTCTGTCCGACACTACAGAGTCTAAATCCCAGCGGGTTGGATAACGGTTCTCGGAAAACCGCCCTTGATCCCACCGTCCTCCGAGAAACCACTTCTTGCCAGGATTCTGCTTGGCATATTCACGCAGTTGCTTTTGAATTTCCTTTATGGACTTGGCGTTTCTCAGTTCTAATGTCTGAAGAGAATGCCCGAATCCCGTCATGTGTACGTGGCAATCTGTGAGTCCGGGAACTATGGTTGTGTTTTTTGCGTTGATGAGCTTTGTTTTTTTGCTTACGTACTTGCGGATTTCTTTGTTAGTGCCTACGGCGATTATCTTTCCATCTTGGATGGCAACTGCTTCTGCTTCAGACTGTTTCCTATTCAGGGTTATCACATGCGCATTCAGAATTACCAGCATCGCTTCTAGCATGCTTTCTTAGTTAGAAGCCTGTACAGAATAAAAACTTGAGGTCTATCTTACCCAGTTCTGCCCAGCTTTCCTCTGAAGCATGACTCGCTTCTCATAGTTTCGCTTGTTTCTGAATCTCGGAGTCGGGCTTCTCTTCTCTATAGGCTGGATTTTCGGGGTTTGGCCTCGGACTTTGCCTGCTTTTGAAAGTGAACCGTGTGTTGGCATTTGAATACACCGTTTCTATGCAAGAGCTTACAGTAACTCTTAAACATTTCCACATGCAATTCGATATGTGCGCGGGGGTCGCCGAGCCTGGTCAAAGGCGTAGGCTTCAGGAGCCTATCCCGCAGGGGTTCGTGGGTTCAAATCCCACCCCCCGCACTGCTATGTGACCAAGACAGCGGCGCGTCAGACTGGCAAGAATCGCGTTTCCTATATATTGATCTTCCTTCTATTCGAGGAATCGCCATACGGTCGCTGCTAGAAGTGCTCCGATTATTGGGGCTGCCCAGAATAGCCAGAGCTGGTTCAGGGCTGTGCCTCCGGCTATGATTGCGGGTCCCAGACTTCTGGCTGGGTTGACTGATGTGCCAGTTATCGGTATCCCCACCAGGTGGATGAGAACTAAGCTTAGTCCGATGGCTATTCCTGCAAAGTCTTTTGGAGCTTTCTCGCTTGTTGCGCCGTGTATAACGAGCAGAAAGATGAAGGTCAAGACTGCTTCAGCGATGAAGGCTGAGGCCATGGAGAACCCTCCTGGAGAAGCGTTGTCATATCCGTTCTGGCCCAAACCGTTAGCAACTAAGCTGTAGCTTGGATTTCCGAGCGCCACCGAGTAAAGGATCGCTGCTCCGATTGTGGCTCCGACGCATTGCATGAGTACGTAGATCACGGTGTCTTTGGCTTTCATCTTCCCAGCCGCAAGCATCGAAATAGATACGGCAGGGTTGATGTGGCAGCCGGAAATGCTTCCGATTGCATACGCCATTGCAAGCACCGAAAGACCGAAAGCAAAGGAGATTCCTACCAAACCTATCTGGTCAGGTTTGCCGGCGATTACGGCACTTCCGCAACCCATGAATACTAGAACGAATGTGCCGATCATTTCAGCAACGTACTTCTTCAGATCACTGTTCGTGCTCATACATAAACCCGACACTGTGTCTAACTGCACATAGCTTTTTTGTTCGCGGCTTAGGCCTTATATGAGTTTCGATGAAGCGCATGCAATGGTGGTCAGAAGACACTAATGTGCGGCTTTCATCTTTGTTCGCTAAAGATCGACAGGTCTTCCTTTTTGTTGCCGCTCTCTGCATTGACCAAATACATCTGCCGCGCGACGTATGTGTGGAATAGTGATGGATCCCCCGATTACCAGCGCAACGTTCAAAGCCTCGAAAAGCTCTTCGTCGGAAATTCCTTCTTGAACACAGCGGATAACGTGGTACGTTATGCAATCGTTGCACCGCAATACGGTGGAAGCGACTAGACCAAGCAGTTCCTTGGTTTTGACATTTAATGCGCCCTTCTCGTACGCACGCGAATCTAGCGCAAAAAACCGCTTAATCCCAAGATTGTTGGCAGAAAGGATACGGGTATTCATGCATTCCCGATAACGTCTAAATTCCTCAAGATCTTCCGACATTATCCCACGGACCTCCTCCACTGTTTGGATGATACAAATCGCTTCTTGACCTATTAACGGTTCAGGCGATTTTACGTGCTCTTTGTTTGGCTGGCTTGGCTCTTGCGCACGCCTTTTCCGACGCCTCTATATGTGAGTCCAGCCTTGCTTGCATTGTTTTCGTTGAAGGCGTTTCTACCATCGATCAAGATCGGAGTGGCGAGTTTTTTCCTCAACTCTCCAAGATCTAGTGTTAGATACTCTTTGTGCTTCGTTGAAAGAACGACTGCATCTGCGTTCTTCAAGGCATAGTCGAGGTCGCTTGTGAATGGAAGGTCGAAGTCCCGAACAATCGGGTCGTGGAGCATGGGCTGAGCCCCTCGTTTTTTCAACTCGGCGTACAGTGTAGCCGAAGGGGTGTTCCTCGTATCGTCGGAGTTCCCAAGGAATGCCACACCAAGAATAGCCACTTTCGCTCCTTTCAGTTTCTTGCCGTGCTCTGCCAAAGCGTCTTCAACTAAGTCTACGACGTGTGCTGGCATCGAGTCGTTCAGCTTCCTACTATCAACTATGATTCTTGGATAAAACTTGAACTTGCCATACCTGTCCAAGCCGTACTTGAGCAGCCACGGGTCTTTTGGAAGACAGTGTCCGCCAACACCTGCTCCTGGGATGTGCATGTTTCTGACCGGGTTAGAAGCGGGGTTGGATGGATCATTGGGCAACGTGTTGACGAGCTCCCGAACCTCATATGCGTTGACGCCAAGACTTTCGCATATTAACGCTACTTCATTCGAGAATGCGATATTCACGTCTCTGTAAGTGTTCTCCACGACCTTGGCAACTTCTGCAGTCAGCGCATCAGCAGGACAAAGCTTCGCTTTCACAACATGCTTATACAGTTCCATGGCACGTTTCGTGCTCTCTTCATCAATTCCACCGACCACTCTTGGGAGTTCTACAATGTTTTTGATCAAGCGTCCAACCATCACCCTTTCATAGCAGAACGCCAGGAAAAAGGCCTTGCCAGATTTCATCCCAGAAGTTTTCTCCAGTATGGGCTTGACGATATTGTCTGTCGTGCCTGGCGCAACAGTAGACTCGATCACGATGAGTGTTCCCGGGTGCATATGCTTGCCTGTCTCGGCGCATACCTCTTTGAGCGACTCATATCTGGGAGCTCTTTTTGCATCTGTTGGCGTCTGAACAGCTATCAATATGGCCTCTGCATCCCTGCACGCCGCAAAATCCTCTACAACTTTGAATGTCTCTTTTTTTGCGACGCGCGAGATAAGCTCTGATAGACCGGGCTCATCTCCGCCTATCGGGTTTTTGCCCTCGTTCAGCCAGTCGATCTTCCAGCCTGAGCGTTTGGATCTGCGTTGCACGCCAGTGACCTTGAAGCCTTCGACATCTGCAAAGAGTGCCGCTGCGGGTATCCCAACGTATCCCATCCCTATAACTACGATTTTTCTAACCATACGATTATGCCAGATGGCTGTCAGCTATATCTTGCTTTCGCCAATGGTTCCAAAATCTTTCACTCGGCTTGGCTTAGCCTCAATACGCGGTCGAAGACACCCCTAAACTGATCAGATAATGAAAGCATATAGTCTCGATGACTGAAAAGAGATAAAGACAAAGAAGCAAAGAGTGATTTGGAGCTGAACCGCGGGAGAAAGTGGGCTAAGATGAGTGTCAATAATGACAAGCACTGTCCTAAGGTAGTGAAGGTTTACGCAGAACGTTATGAAAGAATGGCAACGCCAGAGTACGTGGCAGAATTTATCGATTTTACAGAGTCTAAGCTGAATGATCCTATTGAAGGCTTGGACTGGAAACAGTTGTTGGAATGGACGCATCGATACCTCAAATATACTAAGGGAAGACTGCCTAAGCCTAGGGCCGAACTGCCTATAGATGTTATCCATCGGGCTAAGGGTAGATGTGGCGAGTTCGCCTTGCTCTATAATGGTTTGCTGTTGGCAAATGGCTATCAGACTAGACTGGTTGTGGATTGTTCAACACTTCGGGACAAATCCAAGAAAGTGGCTGGGGACCATGTTTGGGTTGAAGTGTTTGTTGATGGTCTTTGGGTTCATGTTGATCCCACTGAAAAGGCGATTAGTCAACCATTGATGTACGCTTTGAGCTGGAAAAAGGACGTGAATCGGGTCTACGCCATAACAGGCAAGAAGGTAATAGATGTTACAGGAACGTATCAACAGAGGGGACTAAGCGTTCTCAAGTTCTAGACGGGTATTTCCTTTCTAGAATGAAATCTGTAAACAAGGATGACCAGTGCAACGATCGTGGTCCATACGAGGATTATCTTCAGGGAAGTCTGGTTCACTTGCGAAGCGCCTGAATAGGTAGGATCGTGGATGAGAAGAACCGCACAAACGAAGAAGAGGATGGCTGTTGAGAGGCTTAGGTAATCCATAACCTTGTCTTTCTTGAACGCGGGCGAAGAGTTGCGGGATTCCTTGTTGGAGAGAGTCTTCTGGAATATGACCGCTGCGATGATAAGTACGAAGATCGTGACCTCGTGTCCTGTTGAAGTCCCCCTTGGGACAAATTGGTTCAGTTGGAATATAGCGAACGTTAACCCGTTCAAAAACAACACTACTACCCATCCTGTTTTCGATAGTAGTCCATGATTCCAGTCTCTCGGAGCAAGTCTGTTGGCTACATAGAAGGTTACTATGGCTTGGATGGCTCCCCACCAGACCAGATTGACGAATAGCAGGCTTGGCCAGTTGATTCCTAAGAGTAGAGGGGGAGTGAAGGCTAGGCCGGACGCGAAACACACCCCAATCGTCCCGTAAAAGAATGAGGCAATCATCAGATGGTAGTCCTTAAGCCTATACTTCACAATCAGATTTTCAAGGATGGTGAAATATGTTAAGTAAGAAGTGAACAAGACTGGGGGAAGCAGCGGCTGTTCGACGACATTGTTGACTCCTCTTAGAGAGTATTCGAACAACAGGTTGAAGCCTGTGGCAATGAGAACTATCTTCCATCTGTTGCTGATTTTCAACGTTTTCCACTCTTTCTATTCTGGCCTGAAACGTGTTATCTTTTTTCTTCAAGAGCGCGTGAAGAGTTTTGGGACTAGAGGTTTTTGAGTATCTGGTCGATGCCTGGTTCTACGCCTTGCAGGAGTAGGAAGCCCCTGGGACCTTCTCTTTGGGTGATTTCGCCTGCGATGTTTGTCTGCATGAGCTTCTTCACTTCTTCTATGTTGCGTGTGTGACCTAGAACCCAAATGAGCTTGGTGTAGGCGGATGAAGGAAGCATGTTGCCGCCTTCAATGACTCCTCTTGCAAGCATGTCCCTGCCTGTCTCGTACACTCTGAGGTGTATATAGCCGAATAAAGGCTCGACTACGAGGACTACTGGGATTTCTTCTTCTTGGCAGCGTTCCAATGGCGGGAACATGTCGGTTCCAACGTGGCCTAGCCCTGTGCCGATTATGATTATTCCGTGGTAGCCTTTGTCGATCATGCTATTGAGGATGTCGGGGTTCATTCCAGGGTAGGAGTAGAGCATCCCGACGCGTGGGTCGATCTTCGAGTCCAGGTAGAAATCTTCAATTGGACTTCTGGGACGAATGTCATCTTTGAACCATGTGACGCCTGATTCCTCGATCTTGCCGAGAGGGATGTCATCCAACGTGCGGAAGGTGTCGCGCCTAGAAGAGTGCATTTTGCGGCACCGCGTAGCCCTGTGAATGAGGTTGTAGCTGTCACTTGTGCCTCCATGCATGCAGACAACGACTTCTGCAAAGCTCTCGTGACCAGCAAGGGTGGCAGCATACAAGATGTTTCTCGGTCCATCTGAAGATGGCCTATCTGAGCTGCGCTGGCTTCCAACTAGAACAACGGGGACTGGAAGGTTTCGCAGAAAGTATGAAAGGGCTGCGCCAGTTGTGCACATGGTGTCGGTGCCGTGGCCTATGATGACGCCATGTACGCCGCTTTCAATTTCTTTGGCTATGGCTTCAGCAGTCTTCACCCAGTACTCTGGTCTGAAGTTCTCGCTGAGGATTTGGTACAGCGTTTTGGGTGTTAGGTTTACGGTCGAAATGAGTTCGGGGATGGCTGAGAAAAGTTCTTCGGGTGTGAATGCTGGCAGAACGGCGCCTGTTCGGTAGTCTAAGCGTGAGGCTACCGTTCCGCCTGTGCCCAGAAGCGTGACGTTTGGGAGTTCTTTTTTGAACTTCACGTCTATCCTCGGAAGTTGGTAGTGCCCTTTTTTGTATCCAGTCTCCTCGATCTTTGTGTTTTCATCTACTAGGACGCCTAGGTTGTAGCCTGTGTCCACTTTCAAAGTCACATAGAAGTCGGATGTATGCTGGCTTCTCGGCAGCAAAACTCCTTCATAGGTGGCGTTGCCTTTCGTTATTCTTACCTTGCTCCATGTGCGTATTCCTTCCACGAGTAGACGTTCGCGAAGAGCACCGCGGTATCCTTCAGGCTCATTATTGCCTTTCTTTTCAGACATCTTATCTTCTCCTATTGATCAAAGCGTGAATTTTTTCTACAACTTCCTTTCCTGAGACAGAATGATTAACTGATTTCAAAACCTCGCCAACGACTTTGGGAACTGCGGCTTTTCTAAAATTCTTGTCAGATCTGATCTTGGCTTCGTCAAATAGGCGCAGTTTTTGGAGAATAAGTTTGTTCAACTCTGCCTCGCTGACGGGTAAGATGCCAAGCTTGTTTAATGCTTCTGTGAAGCTGAGGTCTGGCTCTTTGGCGAAGATGTCGATAAGTGGTTCGATTTGCTCTGGGAGTATGAGTTTTCGTGAGAGGGCTTCAGCCAGTTCATCGCTGGTTCGGCTGCTGAATTGGATGCCCTCTCGTCTTTTTCTGCGAGGCAATTCGACCAACAGGCGGTAGGCTAGCGGGCCGTTGAGTCGCAGCTTTTCGGTGTATTGGTAGAGTTTCTCTATCTTTTCTGCTCTGATGAGCAGGTCGACCTGATGCTGTTTGAAGTTGTATTTGTCGTGTAGTTCTTTGCTGATTTCCCATGGGCGTTTGCCGACTTTGTTTTTGCATTCTTCGACCATGTCTTTGCTGATGACGATTGGTGGCGTGTCTGTGTCCGGATAGATACGTTCTTTGCCGTGGATTACTCTGAGGAATTCACTGTTGCCGTCGGGAAGAAGCCTTCGGGTTTCCTGAGGAACGCCGTCCAAGGCCATTTTTGCTCTTTCGACGATCTTTTTCATGGCATGCATGGCTCTTCGTTCAGGACCGACGACGAGCACGAAAGCATCTTCGCGTTTGGGATTTAAGATTGAACAGATTTCAGCGATTCTCTTATTGTCTAGTGGCAGTCTGCATGGGTGTTCTGAACGTTTGCGTATGGCATTTTCCTTTATCTCGTCGCTGTGGAAGTGGTCTTCGCGTGGAATTCCGGTTATTAGCATGCTTTTTTCGAAGATGTCTTCGCCGAAGTCCTTGTTGGGCTGGACTCCTGTCCCGAAGAGCCCTTTCATTTTGGGGAATATCGTGGTGAAAGCCTTGTTGTCTTCTTTGAGCTTGAAGAGGTGGGATACGTCGACGTAGGTGTGTTCGAAATCCTCTTTCCTTATTCCTCTTCTCTTCATTTTCTTACTGATTTCAATGAGTGCATGCTGTCGCACGGCTTCGTGGCGGCAGAGAAGGTCGAACTGCTTGAGATTTTGGACGCCTTTGATTTCGACTCGGTTTCCTCCTTCTATCGAGAGGTTTACGTCTTGCCGTGCTACGCCAATTCCTCTTCTGCCAATGCGACTTATCCTTAACACTCTTCCAATTTGCCTGGCTAGCTCGACCAATTCCTCTGGGGTTTCAACGTCTCTGTGGTCAGTGATGATTTCGGTGAGTGGAACGCCGAGGCGATCGAGGTTGAAGTAGACAGTTCTATCAGACATGTCTTGCCAGCCTACTCTCCTGGCTGCGTCTTCTTCGATGTGGAGGTTGGTTATGCGGACTTTCTTGCAGTTGACTGGGACGTAGCCGTCTCTGCCGATGATGAAGGTTCGCTGGAAACCCGTGGTTATGGAGCCGTCTAGGTATTGTTTTCTGTTGACCACGATTTCTTCTGCTAGGGCGGAGCAGTTGAAGTAGAAGGCTAGAATGAAGCCTTTCTTTACGGCTTCCATGTCAGGAAAGAAAGGTGGAGTTTCATCCATCTCATACGTGCAGGTATTCCGTTCACAAGCATAGTAGATTACTTTGTAGCCTTTTTCGAATTCGACAAGCATGCCCGGGTCAAAGTCTCCCATCTCACCCAAAACAGGACGAAAATAACGATAGAAACTGTAGTCCATGCTCTTCGGGTCATCTTCTAACGTGGGTGGGCAGCGACAGAACAGCTTCCGTTCTGAGCGGATTTGGTGATGAACCTCTATTCCCGCACGAAAGCCAAGCTTCTTGAAATCAACATTTCGGGGGTCTAGCATCGTGTGTATTCAGTTTTTGATGCATTATTAAACTTCTTTGCCGCTTTCTGTGGTCTCGGACATTCTTTTTCGAATGTTTAGTCATTTATGATCTCTTGCGCATGTCATAATAATGAGTCTGGTATAACTATGGTTGATATCAATTGAACGGAAAGAGCTTACCGTGTCTCTTAGCGTCGTTGATGATCATTGCGCGCTAGCAACGTATCAATGTGCAATAGTTCACCTTAAATCCTGTCTGGGAAAAATCATGAGTAAGGTACAAACGCGCGCGCCTGGCATTCATACAGCGAAATCCGCGGCCTGCCAAGGAGGGCACAACCGAACACAAATAGTAGCAACACCTATGAACCAATATTGCCTCACTCGCCATTTATCCCTTGAAGCTCACTCTGTGAACATGAAAGGGGCTAGGCTCTCTGAGCAAGAAACTCAAAGACATTTTCCCTTCAAAGGACAACAAGAAAGAGCCGCGTACATGTCAAGTTTGATGGACGGGCCGGGATTTGAACCCGGGACCTCAACGATGCCAACGTTGCGATCATGCCAAACTGATCTACCCGCCCAACCATTTTCTCTCTGAAGAGAACACGAATTAGGAGATAAAGAGCTTTCTGTTCGATTAGGAGTTTCTAGGTAGCCGAGTATAGACAGTGGAGCTTGTTCGAGGATTCGGCTCAGGTTGAGGTTTCTGTTTCTTGCTTCAGCCAACAGGCTTGGCGTCATGGTTAAGCCGACTGTGGCCTTGGCTTGTTTACTGCTCACCTTCACTTGAGTGATCTTTGTCTAGTTCATTCATGGCCAAGTCCTCTCTTTTAGGGTTTCAGCAGAACTTGCTAGGTATTCAGCTAGTGAGGAGAAAGTCAGAGTACGATAAGTGGGATTTTGCGTCAGATCCACTATGAAACGTTCAAGACTAAGTCTATCAGAGTAAGGAAACTCTTTGATTTCGTTGACAAATTCTTGGGAGGCGGAATAGTTTTCATGAAGCGAAATAATCATCAAGTCATAGTTCGCTCCAATTCCTCTTGAGACCATGATGACGCTTAGCCTCTTTTTCTTGTCAAGAACCCTGCCTGCCTCCATTATCCTGTTATACTCCTCAGGAGTGAGTTTCTTATCCCAACTTGCAAGGGTTACAGACATTACCGTGAACCCCAGTTTCGCAAAGTCAGGCATCATGGTGTATTCTCTGATGTATCCCTCTTTTTCCAGCTTAGTTCTGGTTCTTGTAATTGTAGGTTGAGAAATCCCTATCGCTCTGGCAAGGTCTCTGTCGCTTCTATGGCTGTTCTTCATAAGCTCAGAAATCAACCTTAACTCGACACCTTTCATAGCTCACTCCTTCCTTTCTTTCATCTCCTTGTAGAATTCAATGTACCCGCAGCTTTTGCAGCAGTAGGATTGAACCCCAACTACTGGATCCCCAGGCTTTGGTTCGCTACGTGTGCATGCAAAATTTCTGGCAAGATTTTCGTTTGAACCCTTAGCCATTTCTCGGCTACATTTTGGACACTTCTTAGCTTCATTCATGGATGCCATTCCTCGTTGCTAAAAGCAACCATCCTGAAATCTCAGTGATGTCTGTCTATGGATAGCTCATAACCAAAGTCTCATATAAGCCTTGAAAAGCCTCAAAGAGTTCAACCTATATATAGGGGCGTCAAAGTTTTCACTGGGCGCAAAGGTTCTGCCTAACCCTAGCCATAATGAAGGTAAGCCTGCATCAGCTTCTCAACCTTTTCTGGCTCTTCCTTCAGCTTCTGAGCCAAATCCCCATCCTCATGAGCCTTAAGCTTCATCACAGTCACGTCAACCAGAGCCTTCGGAAAAACACCATCAGCCTCATAGTATCCTCTATCTTTCTGCAAGTTAGCAGCAGATTCACTGCACGACCTTGGCAAACTCTTCATCTGCCCACCCTTCCTACTTGCCTCTTCAAGATGCAAATGTTCAGCGATTTTCAACGACTCCTTACCATTCGTAAGCCCATACTCAACAGCAACCACCAACCCAGCAAACAACAAGAAAGCATTTGCCATCGCATCAGGAGCCCGATACTCAAATGTCCTCCTACACGAATCTCCCTGCTTCCCACCCTTCTTGAAACTCCACCACAAAGGAATCCTAATCAACGCCAAACGATTCCTAGCACCCCAACTAACATTCATCGGCGACTCCTTCCGAGCCAAAAACCGCAAATACGAAACAGGCGTCGGATTCCCAAAAGCCGCCAAACTCGACGCAAACCTCAAAATCCCCCCAATCATCTCCTTCCCCTCAACACTCAAGCTGCCTTTTGAATCCACAATAACGTTCTTGCCATTCTTCAACCCACACAAGTGAACATGCATCCCATTACCAGCATGATCCAAACGGACCTTAGGCGAAAAGGTGGCTGAAACGCCATACCTCGCACAGACGTTCCGAATGACCCATTTTGCCACCGCAACTGTCTCAGCCATATTCACCAAGCTTTGAGGCGTGAACTCGATCTCATGCTGCTCAATAACCATACCACCCTTCTCGACCAGCTTGCCAACCTCCGAATGCCCATACTTCATCTCAACACCAACAGCCGCCAACGTAACCATGATATCATTCCTAACCTGTTCAAACCTGCTAAACGGAGCAGACTCATGATAATTCCTATCTGGCACGACTGGAAAAAGCGGCTCAGCCTCCTGCTTAGCCATGATAAAGAATTCAAGTTCAGCCAAAGCCTTCAACACTACACCAGTCCTAGAACGAAGCCGCTCCTCAGCCCTCAACAACACGTTCTCAGGAGCCACATCCAAAGGCTCCCCATCATCATCCAAGTATCTGCACAAAACATTCAAACAAGGAACCACAGAAAACGGATTCACAAAAACCGAATCAAGCTTAGGCATAATGTAAATGTCACTCTTATACGGATCAATAAACGAAAACAAGCTCGACCCATCAACCCTCTCACCAAACTCCAAAACCTCTCTAAGCCTCTTCTCATCAGAAACCGCGAAACTCAAACTCTTAAGCCGACCATCCTCTGGAATATGACACAAGTTCAAAAGTTCAACATTCTTCTCAGAAACAAACTTGACAGCATCCTCTTTCCCACGCAAACCAAGCTTTCCACGCATGGTATAAGCACCAATCTAGCTCGCGGAATAATACCAATCCCCGACCAGATATTTTAACCCTACCATACCCAACAACAACCTGCATTCAAGCAAAAGTTCAAGGTATATATAAGGGAGGGGTCTGGGCTCCGCGTAGCAAGCTTCGCGATAACACGTAACGTTCTGACTATATATAGGGGGTCTGAATTTTCTCCGAGCGCAAGCATGCACAGCTTTACTGTAGTTGTTTTTTGATGGCTTCTTTCAGTGCTGGTAGTATCTGGTATAAGTCTCCCACCACGCCATAGTCTGCAATCTCAAAAATCGGAGCTTGCTCATCCTTGTTAATCGCCACAATCACCTTCGCATCACGAATACCAGCCACATGCTGAATAACCCCAGAAATCCCACAGGCAATGTACAATTTCGGCTTGACCTTATGACCCGACAAGCCAACCCACTCACTAAACCACTTCCTATCCTCAGCCAAAGGTCTCGAACACCCAACCTGCCCACACAAAACCCCAGCCAACTCATCCAACAAAACCCTATCCTCCTTCTTACCCAAACCTCTCCCACAACTAACAATAACCTCGGCATCCTCAATCCTCACACTTGAAGTTTCAAGCGGCTTCGTCTCAACAACCTCAGTCTTAGCCTCGTCAACCTTCACGTCCAACTTCACCAACTGCCCAACACGCTCCTTAGGCTCAGGCTTCTCAAACGCTCGAGCTGGAACAGTAGCAATCTGTGGTTTTGTCTTGAAAGTCACTTTGGCAACAGCATTCCCGCCATACGTAATCCTCTCTCCAATCAACCTCCTCTGCTCATCAACGCTCAGTCTGGCACAGTCAGGAACGCATCCAGTCTCAAGTCGAGTTGCTAGCCTAGCCGCCAACGGTTTCCCATTCTTCGTGGAACCAATCAAAAATATCTCAGGCTTGTAGTTCCCAGCAAGATTATGCAGAACACCTAAGTAAGCCTCAGCTTGAAAGTGCTCCACCGATGGATTGTCAACCAAGTAAACCTTGTCAGCCCCACACTTAATCAGCTCATTCGCCTTCTCTTGAACATTATTCCCTATCAGCACAGCGGCAAGTTCAGTCTGCAGCCTGTCCGCGATTTCTCTCGCCTTTCCAAGCATCTCCAAAGCCAAATCAAGCTTATCAGAAAAAACCCAAACACCCCTACCCTCACTCATACCATTCTCACCTTCCAACGACACCCTCTTCGATCAACGCCTTAGCCAACTTATCGGCAACCTCCGCGGCACTTTCACCTGTAATCCTGATCTTCTTTCTCTCCGTCTTCGGCGCTAAAACCTCAACCAATTCAATCTTAGGCATGACCTTCTCTTTCTGAATGCTCAGATCTGCGTTGGTCCACGTCACAATCTCCTTCTTTGAAGCCTTCATAATCATCATCAAAGATGGAATCCTCGGCTGATTGATCTCACGCGTAACCGAAACCAAAGCAGGCATCTTTGCCTTCACAGTTTCAATCGCGTCTTCCAGTGTTCTCTCCGCAATCACAACATCACCTTCTACTGAAACCTTTCGGACAGAAGTAATCTGAGGCAAGCTAAGCAGTTCCGCTAGTCTTGAGCCAACAAGCCCCGAAAAACTATCCAAAGAAGTTTCACCACAAAGAATCAGACTATAGTAACCAATCTTCTTGATGGCTTCAGCCAAAATGTAAGCAGTGCCCGAAGTATCAACATCTTTAAGACTTGCATCGTTTACAACGTAAGCCTTATCGGCACCCATCGCAAGCGCCTCACGCAAAACAGCCTTAGCATCTTCCGCACTCACCGTCAAAGTAAATATCTCAACGTCACCCAGCTTCTCCCTAGTCCTGATAGCCTCCTCCAAAGCATTCTTGTCAAAATCACTAATCTTCCTAGGCGCACTCGCAGTAACCAACTGCCTCGTAGAAGGATCAACTTTCAACTGCGAAACGTCAACCGCCTGTTTCAAACAAACGATTATTCGTTTCAAGTCAGATTTGCCCACCTATCAATCTCAATCAGAGATTTACAACGTTAACAACTAGCGATCTAAAAAACCTTCTCGCACCCTAAAACCCTTAAATAGCGTCAATCGTTAAAGCAAACTCAAAAACAGGAAGGGACAAAAGTGAAGAAATCCGATCCCAAAACACACTTCTGGTCAGGAAACGAGGCATGCGTCGAAGCAGCAATAATCGCAGGATGCCGATTCTTCGCTGGCTATCCCATATCACCCGCAAACGAAATCCCCGAACATCTCTCAGAACGCCTACCGCAGATTGATGGAATATTCATGCAGATGGAAGACGAAATCGCCTCCATAGGAGCAGTTATGGGCGCAAGCTGGGCAGGAAAAAAAGCCATGACAGCCACATCAGGACCAGGCTTCAGCCTAATGCAAGAAACCATAGGCTGGGGATTCATGACCGAAACACCATGCGTCATAGTCGACGTTCAAAGAGTCGGACCAGGAACAGGACAAGCAACAAAATGTGCACAAGGAGACATTATGCAGGCACGATGGGGAACACACGGCGACTACGCGGCTATCGCGCTTTCGCCGAACTCAGTTCAAGAAATGTTCGACCTCACCATAAGAGCCTTCAATCTAGCCGAGAAATACCGCACGCCTGTAATTCTTCTGGCGGATGAAACCATAGCCCATGTCAGAGAGCAGATAATCGTCCCACCACTTGAGAACATTGAGATAGTCAATCGCAGAAAACCCGAAACAGGAAATAAGGCTTTTTTCGGCATGGAGGAAGTAGCGCCAATGCCATCAGTAGGCGAAGGCTTCAACGTTGCCGTCACTGCCTCCACGCATGATGAGTATGGCGTCAGATTCACTCAAGACGCAGCAGTGCACAGAAGAATGGTTGGAAGGCTAAACGCCAAGATAAACGACCATGCCGATGATATCATCGAAGTTGAAACCAGCAACGTAGACAACTGCAAGATAGGCGTTGTCTCCTTCGGCTGTACATCACGCGCAGTCTACGAAGCAATCGAAAACGCAGAAGCGAAAGGAATCGAAGTTGGCCACGTTCGCTTGAAGACAATATGGCCGTTTCCAGAAAAAGCTGTGAAAAGACTCGGCGAAAGTGCCAACAAAATCATTGTCCCAGAAATGAATCTAGGACAAATCAGTCGTGAAGTTCAAAGAGCAGCATGCAAGTCCGAAATCATCCCGCTCGACAAGATTGGGGGCGGAGAACTAATCACGCCTGAGGAAGTGCTCGCCGAAATCCTGAGAGAAGGCGAATAGAGTGACTGAAGCTTTCTCATCTCGCAAATACTTGAGAGACCTAAGATATCCCTTCTGTGCAGGCTGCGGGCTGTTCTCGCTGAGCGACACTTTCCTGAGAGCTGTTTATGAGTTAGGCCACAAGGATTTGGGCAAGTTCTGCTTCACCAGCGGAATAGGCTGCTCTTCTTGGGTTCCTTCACCGTACTTCCTCGCTGATTCAGTTCATACGCTACACGGAAGAAGCATACCCGTTGCCACAAGCATAAAGCTCATTCGCCCAGACCTCAACGTTGTTGTTTTTGGCGGCGATGGGGACATTGTTGGAATTGGCTTAAGCCACTTCGTGCATGCAGCAAGAAGAAATACCGACATTCTCGTCATAATGGGGAACAACATGGTCTACGGTATGACAGGCGGACAAGTGGCGCCCACAACCCCATTCAAAACAAAAACGACGACCACACCATACGGAAGCTTTGAACATCCGCTGGATGCTGCGAAACTTGCAGTCGCGTCTGGAGCGGCATATTCTGCACGCTGGACAACAGCACACCTGAGCGAACTGAAAGAATCAATAAAGAAGGCAATCCAGCTGGAAGGCTTCAGGTTCATTGAGGTTGTGACTCACTGCCCCACTGCATACGGCAGAAGAGCTGGGTTCAAAGACATCGGAGAAATGCTGAAGTACTTTAAGGAAAACGCCGTTCTACCCCAGCAATCTGAAAAAATGAGTCCAGAAGAACAGGAAAGAAAAATAGTCGTTGGAGAATTTGTGCAAAGAAGACGCCCAACGCTCGTTGAAACCGTTTACGCAATGACCAAGGAGGCAAAGCAAAATGCCGAATAAAACCGAGATAAGAATAGGCGGAAGCGGCGGACAAGGCGTAGTTCTTGCTGCTCAAATACTGGGCAAGGCTGCTGTCTTGGATGGGAAGAACGTTTTGCAGACCCAAGCTTACGGCGCTGAAGCAAGAGGAAGCCTGGCCAAGAGCGAAGTGATAGTTTCCGACGCTAAAATCAATTTTCCGGCGGTCAGAAAATGCGATATACTCGCAGCAATGAACCAAGAAGCACTGACTGTGCTGTTGAAGGATTTGAAGGACACTGGACTTCTCATAGCAGATAGTACTAACGTGACCACCATTCCTGAAACAAAAGCAAAAGTCTACAAGATCCCCATAACAGAAATCGCCAAGGGAGAATTTGGAGAAGCAATCTACGCAAATATGGTCCTGCTTGGAGTTCTGATAAAAGTGACTGGCTTAGTGAGCAATAGCGCCGTTGAAAGAACCATCAAAGACACTGTACCTGAGGGAACAATAGAAAACAACATAAAGGCATTTCAAAAAGGCATACAGCTCTGATTATTCTTTTCCAGCTAAGTAGCACGCGATAAGATGACCTGGCGAAACAGAAACCAATTCTGGTTCTTTTTCTTCGCAGGTTTTCTCTGGGTGCGGGCATCTAGTGTGAAAACGACATCCCGATGGTGTGTGTATAGCGGAGGGCACTTCTCCTCTAAGCTCAATCATTCTTCGCCTTCGCTCCGGGTCAGGAACAGGGATAGCCGACAGCAAAGCTTGAGTATAAGGGTGCAAAGGCTCCTTGAAAAGCGTCTCCTTATCGCTCATCTCGATTATCTTTCCAAGATACATGATCGCTATTCTATCAGAGATATATTTGGCAACGGCAAGATCATGCGTAACAAAAAGAAAAGTGATCCCAAGTTCTTTTCTGAAGTTGAGCATAAGGTCTATTATAGTCGTTCGTAAAGACACATCGATCATAGAAACTGGTTCATCTGCCACTATGAATTCTGGCTCAAGGATTATTGATCTAGCTAGAGCTACACGTTGTCTTTGACCTCCACTTAGCTGAAGTGGATACAGACCAATAAATTGTCTGGAAGGCGTCAATCCCACTTTGTCTAGAACTTCTGAAACCCTTTTCACTTTCTCTTTACCTTTTGCTATGCCACAGATCTCAAGCGGATGGCCAATTGAATCACCTATTTTCATTCTAGGATTAAGCGAAGCATATGGGTCTTGGAAGATTATCTGCATCTTTCTTCTCAGCAGTCTTAGTTTTTCGCCTTTGAGTTGCGTGATGTCTTCATTGTTGAAGCGGACTTTGCCACCCGTTGGGTCAAGAAGCCTGATAAGCAGACGCCCTGTTGTCGTTTTCCCGCAACCGCTTTCGCCAGCAAGAGTGAAAATCTCTCCTCTTTTGATTGAGAAGGTGATGTTATCAACTGCCTTGACATAGTTCATTTTTCTGGCGAATAGCTGTTCTAGAAGGCTTTTCTGAACAGGAAAATACTTCTTTAGGTCCTCGACCTTTACGATTTCACTCAACCAGTGCACCTTCCTCCCCAGCTGAGAAACATCTGACGAAGTGGTTGCTTCCCACATCGATCATTGAAGGTTCTTTCAAATGGCATTTATCTTCAGCTTGTTGGCAGCGTGGGCTGAAGCGGCATCCTTTTGGCGGATAGAGCATATTCGGTGGAGAACCTGGTATCGCAGAAAGCCTTTGGTCAGACAATTCTATGTTGGGTATGCTTCTCAAAAGCCCTTGCGTGTATGGGTGCAAGGGGTTCTTATGCAATACTGTACTGCTTGCATATTCGACCACGTTTCCGCCGTACATCACAATGATCTTGTCGCATCTTTCCAAGATTATGCTAAGGTCATGCGATATGAGAATGAGTGCCATGCCGTAAACCTTGCGCAAGCTCTCTAAAAGATCAAGTATTTTCGCCTGCACTATTACATCAAGAGCAGTAGTAGGCTCGTCAGCAATCACAAGGTCAGGATTTAAGGTAATGCCAAGGCCTATCATTATTCGTTGTCGCATTCCACCACTGAATTGGTGGGGATAGTCGTTTATGCGCTCAGGCAATATGCCCAATGAGCTGAGAACTTTTTTCGTACGCTCCAATGCGCCCTCTTTTTTCGTGTCCGGCTCATGAGTTTGTATTAACTCAACAAAATGCGCCCCTATTTTCTTGACAGGGTTCAGGGAGGTCATAGGATCTTGGAATATATATGCAACTTTCCGTCCTCTTATCGTGCGCATTTTGTCTTCCGGAAGTTTTACAACGTCAACTCCGTCGATTCTTATTTTGCCTTTCACTATCACTCCCGGCGGGGGAATGAGGCGGATTATAGAAAGCCCGAGCGTAGATTTTCCTGAACCTGATTCGCCTGCCAAGCCCAATGTTTCACCTTTTTCAAGAGAAAAAGAGACATCTTCAACAGCACGTATTCTTCCTCTTCTCGTAGGATAATCGACGGTTAATGAGCTGACTTCCAGCAAAGGCATTGCTTTCACCTCAACGTTCTAGCTTCGGGTTTAGCAGTTCGCTCAGACCCTCTCCGATAAACGTGAAGCCAAGGGCAAGCAGGATTATCATTACACCAGGAAAAGTTATCACCCACCATCCGCCACTGCTCAATAATTCCCTTCCTTTGCTCAAGTCATAACCCCAATCTGGGATGTCCACGGGAACCCCTAACCCAATGAATGTTAATCCTGCAGCTGTAAGGACAGCATCGGCAAAGTTCACCGTTGCGACGGTTATTATTGAGGGGATGACGTTTGGAAAAATGTAGCGGATGAGTATCGTGTGCCATCTTGCTCCGATTGATCTGGCAGCTTCTACGTAAGTCAGTTCCTTTATGCTAAGAACTTGGCTTCGGACTATTCTGAAATAGGATGGAATGTAAACTACGGCGATTGAGAGAGCCATGTTGATAACACCCGGCCCCAGCACAGCAGCTATAGCAATCGCGATAACTAAACCAGGGAAAGCATAAACAGCGTCAATGATCAGTGAAACTGCTTTATCAAGATTTCCACCAACGTATGACGAGAATAGTCCTATAGGCACACCAATAAGGAAGCAGATCAGAACGGAAAGCGCAGAGACTTGAAGCATCGTGGATCCTCCAAACAGAACTCGGCTTAACATGTCTTGACCAAGCGCGGTTGTTCCCATGGGGAATTGAGAGCTGGGAGGAGATGATAGTGGGCCTACTCTAGATTTGTTCGGGTCGTGTGGTGCTATCAATGGAGCAATGGCAGTCATGACAATCAACACCAGAACAATCACTATTCCGATGATAACCATCCACTCTGATGACCTCCATTTGGCCAAGGAAGTTAGTCCGGGTATCAATCGGGCAAGAATACTTCGCTTAGCTTCGTTACTGCTCATCTTGGTTTTCCTCACTACAGTCTTATTCGCGGGTCCAAGTACGCGTATAGTATGTCTACTACAAGGCTAACTAGAGTGACAAATACGCCAAACATGACGATGGCTCCCTGAATTGCCGTGTAGTCTCTGAAGTTTATTCGGTTGACTATGTATTTTCCCAATCCTGGCCAAGAAAATGTTGTCTCTGTAAGAACAGCTCCGCCCAAGAGCAGAGCAAACTGCAGTCCCATCATGGTTAATATCGGCAGAAACGCGTTTCTCAATGCATAGCGGTATGTTACCGTGCTTTCCTTCAACCCTCTTGCCCTTGCGGCCGTAACGTATTCAAGTCGAAGAGTTTCAAGCATGTTGGTTCTCGTGAGCCTGACAAATACGCCCGAAAGGATTATTCCGAGCGTCAAAGATGGAAGCAAAAGAGCTTTGACTGATTCGACGAACTTGAAAAGGTTCCCCTCAATAAGGCTGTCAACGGTGTACAAGCCCGTGACAGTAGCTGGAGGTTCGACTGTTGGGCTAATGCGTAGACCAGTTGGGACCCAATGAAGGTAAACTCCGAAAATGAGTTGAAGGACTATCCCTAGGAAGAAGACCGGAATGGCGTAGGCTATGATGCCAAAGCCTCTTATCAAGTGATCTGAAACTGAGTTGTACGCCTTGGATGATGCTACTCCAAGCAGTACTCCCATGACTGAGGCTATTATGATAGAGTATATCGCCAGTTCTAAAGTAGCCGGAAACGCCGAGAATATCTGTCCTCCAACTTCCTCAGTTGTTACCTGCATAGATTTTCCCAAGTTGGGATAGCCATGTTGCATGAAATATCCGATGTCTACCAGACCCCAAATGTAATCTAAGTACTGCTGCCACAAAGGCTTGTCCATGCCCAAGATATGCCTGAGCGCTTCCATTGCTTCAGGGGTTGCCTTCTTTTCAAAATGCAGAGCTACGGGGTCGCCTGGTAGGACACGCATGATTAGGAATACTGCGGTCAATAGCAGTAGAAGCGTGGGTATTGTTAGGATTATTCTTGTTATGATGTAAGAACGCAGACCCATTATTCCAACTCTGCACTGTATTATCGCTTACGATTTATTAGACTTTATGACAAAAAATAGAAAGAGAATGGGAAGATAGGGTTGACTATTTGGAAATCAACCAATATCGCATGTCCATGGTGATGTCCAAGTAAACGCCGTAGACGTTTGGCTTCGTGACAGCCAATGAGGTGGATACGAAGAGTGGAACAACGGAGCACTGTTGCACTGCCATGTCGTCAATCTGAGCGTAAAGCTGTGTTCTGAGAGTTGTGTTTGTCGTAGCTCTTGCTTGGTCATACAATCCCACTTGGGTTGCGTTCGAGTAATTGGTGTGTAACCAAGAGGCCCAGTACAGGAACGAGTAGTCATCAGGGTCAAGGTAGTCTGGATACCAACCGTATACGTAAGCGTCCATTATTTCATTGTCTCTGTTCAGCTTGTAACTTGCCCAGTCCGCATTCTTCAACGTCACGGTTATGACACCGCTTGCCTCAAGTGCTTCTTTGTACAAGAGAGCCTGCGCGTCGCTCTGTGGATAGTGTCCTGAAGACTCATACCAAAGCTGGAATGTCAGTTTATTAGTCTCGCTATATCCCAGCTCAGCTAGCAAGCTTCTCGTGTAAGTGTAGTTCGCGTCTCCAAGTCTGCTGAAAGCTTCAGTGTGCCCCAGCATGCCTAGAGGGATAATGCTGTAGGCTGGGCTAGCCGTGCCTAGGAATACTGTTTCGGTGACTGCCGATCTGTTCAGTGCTGCAGCGACTGCGACCCTGACTTTTGTCTGGTTGAATGGGGCACGTTTTGTTTGGAAGCAGAAGTACTGGACGAATGTCCCTTTTCCATGCCAAACTTTCACGTTGGGGTTAGTCTCAAGGTCCTGCGCGTCGATTGGAGATATGTGCCTATATGCCATGTCAACGTCGCCAGCTCCTATTGCCAGTCGCAGCGTTGTTGAATCACTGTAAAATTTGAAGACGACATGTTTTATCTTTGGATAGCCGCTGGCAAGATTCCAGTAGTCGGGATTGGCTTCTAACCTGATCTCTACATCTCTTCCGGCGACACGGTCCCACTTTGATAGAACATAGGGGCCGACGAATGCCAAGGGTGTACTGTTTCGCGCACTTCCTGCCGTGTAGTTCACTTGTGCTTGGGGAGCGTATTTTGGATCAACTATGGCCGATGATCTAGTTGCCAAAATCCCTAGAAACGGGGCAAATGCGAAGTTAAGAACAAACCTGACCTTGAATGTGCTCAAAACTTCAGTGCGGTTTATGATAGCGTCATAGCCGAGGCCTGCAGGCGCGCCTTCAGGAATGCTCGGTATAAGTGCGATAGCTCTGTCAAACGAATACTTCACGTGTGATGCATTAAACTCCACGTTGTCTGTTAGTCGTACGCCTGATCGCAAGTCGAAGTCCCAAGTCTTCAAGTCGCTACTGGCATTCCATGCGGTGGCAAGCTCGGGGATGAAGTCAGTTCCAGTAGTTGAGCCTGGGTTGACGCTTAATAGAGTGCCGCCCACTTGTTGCATGATGTTCCATCCGAAATAGTCGTATGCTTGTGCGGGGTCGAGAGTGAGTTCTACGGAGTCGGTTGTTCCGACAACTAGAGTAGTCTCTAGTGAAGCTAGTCTTGCTTCTAACGCGTCCTTGAGAGAGGTTACCTGATTTGACAATGCAGTCAAATTCGCTGTCATGTTAGATGCATAGTACACAGTGGCACCTGAAACTACGATACCGATGAGAACCAACACGATTATGAGAGTTTCAATTCTACTTGCCATTTTATCTTTCTCCTCTACAAATTAAGACAGTTAGTATTTGACAGTTTAACTTATTTAAAACTTTACCCTGAGGCTGACTCATAAGGAGTTGCTGGTGTTGTTTGGGTCAATGGCGAGGACTCGGAATACTGAGAGCCATTACGAAACACATAAATCTGAAGTTCATATTTTAGGGTTTTCGGTCGGGCGGTAGCTCAGCTTGGTAGAGCTTCCGAGCCAGCCAGCCAGCAAGTGACTGGCGGACGGAGACGCTGTAGATGCCTACCCGTTGGTGGGTGTTGCTCAGCTACCAAGCGTACATGCAGAAACCGGAGTGTCGCAGGTTCAAATCCTGCCCGCCCGACCAAAGCTCCTTTCATTGAAACAAGGACGATTGAAGGTTATTCTCAGCAAAAGGCTTCAATGATGTCTTTTTTGGTCTTCAAGTTCTCGAGCAGAAAGCTGCATTTCGCTTTATGGTCTCTCTTTTCTCGATGCCCTGTTTTTCTAGGGCAGCCAAGGTAGCACTCAGCCTTTTCATGACATTTTCTATCCTTGGCAGGTCTCCAGAAGGTTTCAAGTTAGTAGTAGTGAGTTGATTTTTTCATTCACTACTACTTCTAATCCTATTTCCCCACGTAGAGAGAATTGAAAGAAGTAGTAGTAGCCCTATACCCGTTAACGCTGACTACTTCTAATCTGAGCCGCGATTCATTGAATAATCCTATGTAAAGAGCATTGAAAGAGCTTATCCCGATTTACCAAAGTGCGACAACAGGAAATATGCTGTCTGTCATTGGAGACCATTCTGTATCGACCATGGCCTACAGTTACGGGTTGGCTTCGAGAAGAAATAGATGAGAAATGACAAGTGAAGAATCTAAACGCAAGTGCAAAGCTATTCCGCCAGACCAAGCCTCTTTTATCTAGAACAGCCTTGATCTTAGGTTCGCTAACTGATTTGGGCTGTGTCAGGCTTGCAGCATTTTCAGTTTTCTTTTCTTGACAATGTAAATCATTGAAGCATAAAGAACCACAAAAGCAAGGATGAAGAGCAAGAGTTGTCCGTAGTCGCGTGCGGATTCCCAGATGCTCCAAGAACCAGCTATGCCTGGGACAAGTGCGAGTCCAAATACAGTGATCCTCAGAAGCCATTCTATTTGGTTTGGTCTCATTCTTGCTTTCAGTCCACTTGTTTTTATGGTTCTACGTATGTATTTCTAAAATCGGCGCGTTAAGTCTTATATGACTTTATGTGTTCTAGTGCTTGCTAAGGCAAACTTCGGAAAATGGCGGTGGACAACAATGTTTGAAGGTTCTGACAGGGTTAGTTTGATTAAGCCTTCGGCGATTCGGAGGATGCTTGAGCTTTCGGCTGAGATGAAGGATGTTGTACATTTAGAGCAGGGCGAGCCAGACTTCACTACGCCTAAGCACATTTTGGATGCAGCTGTTAAAGCCACTAGGGAAGGTTTCACTCATTATACGGAAATTGATGGAACGCTGGAGCTGCGGCAAGCGATTGCTGAAAAGCTTAAGAGGGATAATGGCATTGACGTTGACCCGAAGACTGAGATAACGGTGACTTCTGGTTCTCAGGAGGCTATGTTGATTGCTGCTTTGGGGTTTCTGAATAGGGGTGATGAGGCTTTGATTCTTGATCCGTATTATCCTGCATGTCTTGAAGACACGCTGTTGGCAGAAGCGAAGCCTGTGACAGTCCCGCTTGATGAAAGAGAGGATTACAGAATTGAAATGGAAACCTTGGAGAAGAGGATAATGAAGAGGACTAAGATGATTTGGCTGTGTAACCCATCCAATCCGACGGGACACGTGTTTTCGAAGAGTGATTTGGAAGTCATTGTCGACGTGGCGAAGAGGCATGATTTGATTGTTTTTGCTGATGAGATTTATGAAAAGATTGTTTACGATGGTGCTGGGCATGTGAGTATTGGTTCTTTTTCTGGTATGGAGGATAGGACGGTTACGGTGAATGGTTTTTCGAAGGCGTATGCGATGACTGGGTGGCGGATCGGGTATGTGGCTGCTGGAAAGAAGCTTTCAGCTACCCTGCGCAAACTGCACTACTATGCGGTTTTGTGTCCAAACGCGATTTCACAAAAGGCAGCTGTAGCTGCATTGACTGGACCGCAGGATTGCGTCGGAGAAATGGCAAAAGAATACAACAGAAGAAGAAATCTTGTATTAGATGAACTTGACAAGATTGAGTCTATTTCCTACACCAGACCGAAAGGAACATTCTACGTATTTCCAAACTTCTCAAATTATGAAAAATCGGATGAAGCATTCGCTCTACATCTATTGAAGGAAGCGGGAGTAGTGACTGCACCTGGCTCGGGCTTCGGGAAAGCTGGTGAAGGACATTTAAGAATATCATACTCCGTCTCCTACGAACAAGTAAAGGAAGGAATGCAGCGGATCACAAAATCGTTGGAACATGAAGCATAGATTTTTTGGCGCTTCAGATTTTGATAAAGGAGCCTCTGAGAAATCTGCGAGGTTTCTTTAGGCTTACTTCCTTCTGCTTTTCGGTGCCTTCACCAACGACTTATCAATTGAACTAATTACTCTTTTGAGGCTTACACTAGAAGTTCTGATTAGAGCATAACGTTATTTTATAAGGAAGACAATTATTGAATGGTGTCGACGATGGTAATCATTACAATCAGATGCAAAGTTCCCAAAAGACTGTTCGGACACTACTCCTTCAACTCATTCAAAGACCTATATTTATGGATATCGAGAAACTTCAAAAACCCAAGTTATGCGAATCAGGTCATCATATCTGTTGCCGAGCGGGGTGTCTGGGACAGAGAGGTTAAACATGGTGGAGACATCAAAATATCTTCCAGCTCCAAACTAGGCTATAAAGCTAAGGAAATAGCTAGAGAGATAGGGTTGCTACGCTCAGTAATTGGTGGCGATAGATATTCAAGAAAAATAGAGAAAGGATTAGAGTTTGCAGAATCTGTTGATAAAATTCTTGATTAATTTTCGCGCGCGGTGTTCTCTTCAACCACGTTCTCAGAAGAAACCTCTCAGGTATAACAAAAGCAATTCCTTTATTGGTTAAACCCATACGTATTTAGTGGTTTCCTCCTGTTAGGGTCTGTGCTTTATTATTGCGACTGTGCTTTTTCTGCGTCTACCTTGACGAAGTCGCTTATGTGAATGATTTTAAACGGGTCTTTTTCCACTCTATCTACCAGAGGAACTCTCACCAGAAAAGCACTCGCGATGAACACTGTTTCCATGTCCTTAACAATCAATGCCTTCGGAGCAACATCATGCGAAGCCAGCTTAAACAAGCCATCAATCTGAACAACTGAACTAGCCTTTCCAGACGGAAACACAAGCACCTTGCCTGCAACATTCTTCCTAGCCAACTCATGACTCTTCTCCTTAACAATGCCCATCTTAGGATTGGCCAGGTAGAAACAGATCAGAACCTAGAACATTTTCGAGAAATCATCATAGACCTTTTTTCTGTGTCCGATAAACAGTATTATGACTTGATTTTTGCCTCTGTCGATTTCGTAGATGGCACGGTAATCGCCGGTTCTCAGGCTCCAGAAGTCCGAGTGCTTAAGGGGTTTTCCGATCTTCTCTGGCTGTTCTCTCAGTTCTCTGAGTTTTTCTGTTATCCTTGATCTAATCGATGTTTCAATTTTCTGTAGTTCTTTGGCGGCTTTCGGATGTAGAAGTACGGTGAAAACCACTATGATTCCTCTAGAGGAATGAGAGCTTCTGGATGTTTCCCTGCTTCTTCGCTGCGTTTCACGAGCATCTTGAAGAATTCACGTGTTTTCTCCCGTTCCTCGTAGAAGCTTACTATGGTTTTGATGGCGTCGCTTCGGCTCTTAAACCGTCCTTCCGTCACCCACCTGTCTATTTCCTCAAGCGTCTTCTGAGAAAGTCGAAGCTGAACTTGGCTCATCGAACCACTGTAAACAATACTGTTTACAAAACACTTAAACATTTCTCAGCGATTCTTGAGTTTTCTTATATGGCCTCTTATGTTTTCGATTTTGTCGGCAGGCGTCTTTTCTATGACTTTTTCGATTTCTAGCACGAATCTGCGGGCATCTTCAACATTCTTTCTTATTGATGTTTGATCGAGTTCTCTTTCCACGTAGTATTGGGTGTCTATCCTAACTTGTTTCGAATTTGAGATGTCACTGGCCAAGTCCTCATTGAGTATTCCTTTTTCAGCAAGTAGTCTTGCCACAGCGATACTGCAATCGTGGATTTCTGACTTGATGCCGATCTTCATGAGCAGAGCGTAGAGTGCAAAGTATCTTGCATAGTAAGCTGTTGTTGTGATCCAGTCCGTTTCTTTGATTTCAAGAGCTGTGTTCATCGTGTTTAAAGCACTTATGGCCTTCTTGAGCTAAGCTCTCGTGAGGTTTTTGCTCGGCTGGACTATTCTAATGCCTTTCTTCTGTTTAAGGCACCAAAATATGGTTCTATCTTTCAACGTAGTATCCCCAAACCAAGTCCACTAAGGGATTTGAGTTCTGAAGTATGATATGATTTTCAACGACTTCTCTTATTAAGGTGTCACCTGTTCTCAGGCCATCTTGAAAATTTCGCATGCCGGATGTCTTGATGTTGATTTCTTTGCCGTAGATTTTTCCGCGGCTTCTGATTTCAGACGATTGCTCTTGTTCAAGTTTGCCGAGGTAGAACAGATCTATGTCGCTTGCTTCGGTTGAGTAATCTTTGGCATAGTTGCCAAAAAGTACTAGGGAGCCTGTCAGATTCAAGCTTGACAGTGAGTCAGAGATTTTCTTTATCAGAAAGTTCCTGTTAAGATAACCGATTGTTTCCAGTTCTTCTGCTATCGCAAGGTAGTGTTTCACTAGACTGTTGCCGGGGTTCAAAACGTATTCCCTATTCTTTCCCACTTTTCTGGAGCGAAGTATTCTGCTCTTTTCAAGCTGTCTCAGGTGAGGTAAGAGGGTTACGTGACTTACGACGAGTTTCTTGGCCATTGCCCTCGCATGCAGAGCTGATGCGTAGCTAGCTCTATAAAGACTCAATATGGCAAATGAATGATTGGTAATTTTTTCTTCCATATGGTAGAAATTACAACCAATAACGCTTAAAAACCTTGCGACTCCTCGTCTGACCACAAAGCATTCGCTACTTCACTTGCAGGCAAAATACTCCTTGATTGCAGTTTGAAAGGTTGTGTCACGATTGCATCAGGGGTTTGTGTTCTGCTATTGTAACTATGCCTTTGTCCGCATCTACCTTGACCAAGTCGCCAGTGTGTATGACTTCAAACGGGTCCTTTTCCAACCTGTCCACTAGAGGGACTTTCACCATAAACGCGCTGACGACGAGCACAGTTTCCACATCCTTAACAATCAACGCCCTCGGAGCAACATCATGCGAAGCCAGCTTAAACAAGCCATCAATCTGAACAACTGAACTAGCCTTTCCAGACGGAAACACAAGCACCTTACCCGCAACATTCTTCCCAGCCAACTCATGACCCTTCTCCCTAACAACGCCCGTCTTAGGATCAGTAAGATAGAAGCAAATAGGCTCATGAGAAACCAGAGCCTCACCTTCACCATAACCGCCAATAATCTTATGACACTTCAACACCATTTCCGAGCTTTTCATTCCCGTCTCCCCTTGATCGCGGCCTCCACACAGTCCTCCAACCTTTCCACCGTCGCCTCTCTGAATCTCCGATAGTAAGCGCATTTAGGCGAATCCGTCATACCCACCTTATCCCTGTATACAATCCAACACGGCTCATCAATGCACGTGTCCACCACAACATGCCCTCCAGCCCTCTCAATAACATCCACATAGCCATTTCTCTCAGCCAAAACCTTAGCCGTGGCAGACGTGCAAACCCAAAACGACACACCATCGTGAATCTTCTTCCCCTTCAGGAGCCCGGCAACCACCTCAATTTGCTTAAGCGTATAATGCGGACACCCGAGCATCACAAAGTCAATCTTTCCACTTGTGGTTTGGAGTTCCTCGTAAGCCCGCTTGAGTTCCTTATCAGTCACAGCAATCTTGTCCTCTGGAACGTCATCGTGAAACGCCTCATCAACCGTCGAAGCCTCAACTGTGAATCCAGGCACGTAAAACATGGAAATCGCCCCAGACACGTTTGACATCGCACAGAAGTTTATCAGCTCCTCCGTGCTCGGCCTCCTTGATATACCAGTCAGCACAGGAATCCCATAACCTATCTGCTTGCCAACATAATACCCCAGAAGCGTATAGTCAAACTCGTCCTCCAGTGCTGCTTCAACCTTGACCAGATGCGTTCCTTTCCGATTCTCTTTAATATGCAGCCCATACAACGGAGTCTTCCCAACAACGCCCGCAGCCAACGCACTCTGAGCAGCCTCACGATTCGTCCTAGCACCAATAACCGAATTCACATAAGGCGTAGCACTCGACTCCGAAAAAGCAACAGTCTCACCAAACAACGGAATATTCTCAGCCAAATACGGCACACAACTCCAACTCAAAATAGCGCCAACACGCTTGTAAGCATCCATCACCCTCCTAGCCACGTCAGCCTCATCTTCCGGAATCCCCTCAAACACCCTATGAAAATACGGAATGTCATACACTGGATTCGTGCTCGTAGGCACCCTACAACGAGCACTACCATCAGCCAAAAGCTCAACAAAGTATAAGTCTCCTTCCTGACCGCTTGAAGCAGCATGCGCACGGCTAACAGGAATCATCTTCTCAGCATCATAAGCATCACCAATCGCCACAAGCAATTCTATAGCTTTTTGCGTCCCCTCACCAAGTTCGCCCCTGAGTATTCGTTCTTCCTCTCTCGTCAAATACACACTAAATCACCATTCACCATAATAGACGGGCCTAAAGTCATGCCACACACACGTTCTGAGGACGCCCCTCCAAAAACTTCACAACATTATCAATACAAATATCCGTACACCTCTTCGCCGCCTCAACCGTATTAAACCCAACATGAGGAGAAAGCACCACATTATCAAGCTTAAACAACGGATTATCCTTGGCAGGAGGTTCCTCCGCAAACACGTCTAAGCCAGCAAAAGATATTTTACCTGATTTTAGTGCATTGATCAAAGCCATCTCGTCTATCACCTTGCCCTGAGATGTATTGACTATTACAGCACCGTTTTTCATAGCCTCAATCTCCTTCTTCCCCAATAGTCTCTCTGTTTCTGACGTTAAGGTAACATGCAAAGTCACGACATCACTTTCTCCTAGCAACGTGTGAAGGTTAACATACTTCATCCCAACTTCCTCCGCTCTCTTCACGTTGGGATATTTATCATAACCCAAAATCGCCATCTTGAAAACTCTGGCTATCTCAGCAACTCGCAAGCCAATCGCACCAGTGCCGATCACGCCTAAAGTCTTTCCAGCCAGTTCGCTTCCTCCAAACGGTCTCCAATCGAAATCGCCTTTTCTAACATGCCTATCAGCCAGAGGCAGTTTCCTGATCGCCGACAACAATAAAGCGAAAGCATGCTCAGCAACAGCCTCCGAAGCATAACCCGGAACATGAGTAACCACAATTCCTCTTTCCTTAGCTACCTCAAGATCCGCGTAATGACAAGTCGTAGCCCAGATCGAAATCATCTTCAGCTTCCTAGCTGAGCCAATGACATCCCTAGTCAAGTGGCTCCACCCGACTACAACGATCTCAGCCGCCTCTATTCTCTCTTCCAGCTCATCAGGCGTTTCAGGCGGTTCTTTAAAAATTTCCAGATCACCAAGCAAACGCAGCTTTTCGATGTGTTCTTGTTCTAGGTAGACGTGGTCGACGACTACTATCTTCATTTTCCATCATTTTCTAGAACGTGAGAGCTTACTTAAATCTTGCGAAGAAAACCCTGCAGTCTAGATATGGCTATCCTAAGAGACAAGAAATTGGGGTTTAGCGGGATCTTGACTGAACTCTCGGCTCAATCAAAGTCCACAGCCAATCTACAAATTCCTTCAGATTCTTAGTTTGTATGTACACGTCACCAGGACCTGTAATCTGGGTCACAAGTCCTTCTCCGCCAAGCAAGGTTTCTTTCAATCCGCCAAACTTTGTCACCTTGTAATTGCATGTGTCGCTGAAGCCTACGAGGTGGAAGTTGTCAACTATCATCGTTTGTCCAGGCTTCAGCGTATGCCTGTCTATGGCTCCGAACGTGTTTATGAAGAGCAAGCCATTGCCTGTTACTCTTATCATGAACAGACCTTGACCGAACAAGCCCTTAGTGAAGCCTTCCCATTTGACGTCTAAATCCACAGCTTGAGACGAAGCTATGTAGGCGGCCTTTTGGATTATATAGCCCTGATTCGGCTTGACCTCCAGCATTTCTATGTCTCCCACTGGTGCCGCAACGAGTCCCACCTCTCCAGGTCCACTTGTGGCCATGTAGTCGTTTACCCAGAAGGATTGCCTCCCGATGATTGCCATGCCCAAACTGCCTAGAAGGCTCTTCTCCCTTTTTCTCGTGTGAGGTTCTATAGTTGGGTCCATGTAGGTCATTGCGCCAGCCTCGCCTGTGATCGTTTCGCCTTGTTCCAAGTTGACGACAAGCATCGAGTAAGATGGCTTGTACTTTATCTCATACTTCATTTCATGACCCCCTTTGCTGTCTAGACTCTGTGGTGAAGGTTATTATTGTTTGCCTTAGGAATAAATTAATAACCGCTGAATGCGCAATGTCAATCGGAGATTGGGTTGAGCTGGCTCATTTATGACATCATAGGACTGATCGGCCTTATCGTACTTGGCTTGGTAATAATTCTAGTGATCCGTTTGCTGCTCGTACTGATTCCAGCTGCCCTCGTGGCCGTTTTGGTCTGGTTCTTCACAGGAAACACTTGGTGGGCAGGACTCGCGTTCCTCATCGTCGCGGCCTTATCCATGCTAAAGAAACTATAAGCCAAACGCAATTTTGCTTTTCAAAAAGACCATGAAACCGCTTGTTGTGGATGCAATTGCCTTGTTTTTTGAAAATGGTTTCATAAAACTTTTATATGCAAGTATGTTGTGGATATGAATAAGTAAAGGTGCTTCCATGGAACCCAGCAAGAAACCGTTGAACGTGTTGATCAAGCAGCTAAACGCTACGATTTCCGTTATGCTGAAGAACGGTTGCGAGTACAAGGGCAAGATGATTAAGTGTGACGGACACATGAACATACTTTTGGAAGGAGCAACGGAGTGTAAGGATGACCAGTTGATGACCAACTATGGCAATGTGCTGTTGCGAGGAAACAACATACTTTACATAGCACTCTAGTCTGCATGTAAGAATGGTGTTTTGCTCTTTCCAGTCACGTAGTCCAACGCTTCTTCAAGCTTGACTTTCAACATGCGCTTGCGGCTAAAATACTGCAGAATGTTTTCTACGTCGCGCTTCAGAAATTCTTGTGCATTCAGATGCTCTTTTGTGACGTATTGAGGCCAGTCGATTATGAGTATGTGCCAATCTGGCTTCAGGATGACATTATATCCACTAAGGTCAGCGTGGATCACGCCTGCCTTCAAATAGGCTTTCCGAACATTTCTTAGGATTTCTTTGAGCACTTTTTCTGGTTGCGGGATTTTCCTCCATTCGAAGAGTTCTGCTCCATCTATCATTCCCATAACTATGATGTGGCGGTTTTGGCTTATTGGCTGTGGAACGGCGACCTTTTGCGGATAGAGAAGCTTCAACGCTTCAAACTCTTTTTCCGCAGCAAGTCTTGATTGGAAGAGCCAGCCTGCGTGTTCTTTTACGTAGCCTCTTTTTCTTTGAGTCTGGCGAAAGCTAATTCTGCCCAGCCTATGGAATTTCACAGCTACTCGCTCGTCTTTAGGGGTTAGTGCGTCATACACGTCTGCTTCTTTGCCGACACCTAGAGATTTGCCGAAGGCATCGAGCACGTTGGCTTTGACTAGGGCGTTTATGGCTAGACAGTCGTAGCCAGCATAGTTTAATGTGTAGCCCATGTACGGTCCTCGTGTCCGGTAGATCAAGTTTAGTCTGCTAAGGCGGTTTAGTATGAAGTCCGTGTCTCGGGCAAGGTTGAGTTTTGTGAATCTTGCGATTTGTTCCTTCGGAACGAATTCGCGTTGACTCATGGCGGTTTCGATGACCTGCAGTACTCTGAGGTCTTCATTCTCAAGCTGAAGGAACACTCGAACCGCAATGTCAGCTGATGACATAGTATAGCAGAATAGTTTACTACGTTAATAAGAAGTTTAGCTAGGCTTAGACCGTCATGGTCTGGGCTTCGTTGATTGATTCTTGAACCATTTTCTCTATGTTGAGGTTTGCTTCGGCTTTCTTAACATCTTCAAGTTTTGCTTTGGTCGCAGGCTTGTCGGGTGCTGCTGTGCATCCTTTAGCTTTTCTAGTCGAAATTTCAAACGTGCCTATTTTTCTGCCTACGGCTTCAGTTTCGTTCTTGTCAAAACCCAAAAGCGGACGATGCACAGGATAGGATCTTGTAGCTTCATTCAGGACTTTTAGGTTTGTTATGGTTTGGCTTGCCTGTTCTCCAATGGCTTCACCCGTCACGATGCCTTCAGCCTTTTCTTCTTGTGCTATGCGTTCAGCGATCCGATACATCATTCGCTTGCACAACAGACAAGTCAGCTTTCTTGGCGCATCTTTGACGAAGGTCTGAAGGTTCTTGCCATGTGGCACGATGTACACTCTTCTTGGATACCCGATAGACCATTCAAAGAGTTTTCTTGCAATGTCCAACGCCTTAGCTTTGCTTACGTCATCCGTTAATGGCGAATTGTCAAAGTAGACTGGTACGATCGTGCAACCGCGTTTCATTGCAAGCCAACAAGCCACGGGCGAATCAATACCTCCGCTAAGCAGGCAGATCACTTTTCCCTGTGAACCGACTGGAAAGCCGCCTCCACCTTGCAGAGCCTCTGAGAAAACGTAAGCTTCATCGTCTCTGACCTCAACGTTTATTGTGGCCTCGGGATTCGTCAGGTCAACGCGCAAATCCTTGTCCTTGAATCTTGTGAGGATTTGTTCTCCAACTGTTTTGCAGACGCCCATGCTTGAATAGGTGTGTTGGCCGACTCTGTGGCATCGGACTGCAAAGCTGCTTCTCTTTTTGAGGGTGGCTCTTGCCAGGCTGAGGGTTGTCTGCACGATGGTTTTCATGTCTGAACTGGTGTGTTTGGCGGGGGAAACGGAGGAAATGCCGAAGACCCGTGTCAGCGTGTTCGCAACTTGTTTTGCATTGCTGGTTTCTACGTATATTCTGCCTCGCTTGTGGATAATCTTATGGTAAGCTACGCCGAAGTGGTTTAGGGTGTTTCGTATGTTTTTGAGCAGTAGCTTCTCATACTCGCGTCTTGTCCACTCGCTTTTAATCCCTATCTCTCCGCCCAACCGAACGATAACCGAATCAAACCTCGTGTTCTGACCCAACCAATGACCGATCAAGTTCTCTTTACCAAGAAAAGAGACGAAGAGATTTAACGATTATGTCCTTCTAGGCTCGATGCAAGCAGACCATAGGTCTCTCTGTCGCTCAGGAAAAATTATACCCCCTATATATACCTTGAACTCTGAGTTTGACTCGCGTAGAAGATTCGGTGTTTGCTATGTTGTGGTTTTTCCGCTTATTGCTTCTGCGAGGTTTTCGATTTTGATTGTGTTTTGCTTTCTTTTCTTCAAGTTTCGAATCACAACCGCTCCTTCTTTGAGTTCTCGTTCTCCTACGATTATTGCGTAGCCGATTTTCCTTCTGTCTGCGTCTTCTAGAGCCTTAGCGATCTTTCTTCCCATGACCTCAACCTCGACAGCTATGCCCGATTCTCTAAGCATTTGTGAAATCTTTAATGCTTCGCCTTTCGATTCTTCTCTGATGGGAATTACCATGGCTGTTTCTTGTTCTTCGGTTTCTGGCGGGGCTTTCTGTTCTTGCATTGCTAGCATTATCCTGTCGATGCCGTGAGCAATTCCCACTGCTGGCGTTGGTTCTCCTCCAAACAGTTCAATAAGCCTGTCATATCTTCCACCGCCAGCCAAAGCCACGTCCAACTCTGGAACATCCACTTCAACAATCATTCCCGTGTAATACTCAAGACCCCGTGCGAAACTAGCTTCCACATTTACGTCAATCTTGCTTCCACTTTCCGAAACAAGCTTAAGAATTTCATTGAGGTTTTCCGCAGCTGCCACAGCTTTCTCATAGCCTTCCACCATCTGTTTTATCTTTTCCACAGTTCCAAAGACACTATCGCCCTTAAGTCCCACCAGATCTCGAAGAACCGCCAAGCATCTTTCTGAGGCATCAGAATCCCCAGCAATCTTGAAGGCTTCATCGTATTGTTTCTTGTCCATCAACTGCAGAACTTCATTTTGCACTTTATCATTCAGTTTCTCTTGGCTCAATATTCCCCTTAAGACTCCGACATGCCCAATCTTGAAGGTATATCCCTTTAATCCTGCCGCTTTCATCAGCCTGTTTGTCAGCAACAGTATTTCAGCGTCTGCCTCTGGCTTGCTTGAGCCCATCAGCTCAAAGTCTGATTGCCAAAACTCTCTATATCGTCCTCGCTGCGGCTCATCGTACCTGTAAAGGCTTCCAGTGCAAAACAGTCTGAAGGGTCTTGGCTCATTCCTCAAAGTTGTTGCAACAAGCCTGGCAACCGAAGGCGTAAGCTCTGGCCGCAATGCGACCATGCGCTTACCTAAATCTTGAAAGGCGTACATACGTAAGCGAACATCTTCTCCAGCCTTCGCTGCTAGAAGCTTATATGACTCTACGATTGGCGTTATGATTTCCTTATACCCGTAAAGTCCAGCCACTTTTCTGGCTTTTCCCTCGATGTATTTCATAATATTTGCTTCTTCAGACAGAAAGTCTCTCATTCCACGCACGGTCTTGAATTCTGACATTTTCACGCCTTCTCCACTATGTTAGGGTTAGTTGTGAAACTGAATAGTAAACGACTTCTCCTCTGCGATTCATCACGGTCAATATCAGCTCTTTCTTGAGGCTTTGGGATTGCTGCAAGGCTTTGGCAAGATCTTCGAGGGATATGGGCTTTCCTTCTTGAATGCTCAGGATCAAGTATTTGGCTGTGTCCTTGCTGTACTCTCCCCTATCGTAGACACGAAAATCAACGCCCAGACCGAAACCTTCCCGAACAACGTATCCTCTGCTTCTCAAATCGCGATAGGCTAAGTACTTAGCCCATGCGTTCTCGTCAACCTCTTCATAGCATCGCAGAAGTTTTTGGAAATCTGTTGTACGACCTATTTTTTCTTCAACTTGGAGCAGGCCCTTGTCCACAAGATAGAGCGCTTCATAAAACGAGAGGAGAAGTTCACCTTTTTCCGCAACTCCATAACCTCTAGAGGAAAGCTCATCCACATTCTGCTTCTTAGAAACCTTGACACCTTTTCCTGCAAGTATGCCTTTGATCCTAAGCTCTGTTTCGCTTAATGGCCTCTCTTCATTCTCACTCGTTTGAACTTTCAACTTGCACAAAGCTCCATCTTCACTTATGGTAATTGGCTCTTAAGCTTACGAAAATCCTCCTTATATAGAATGCCGCTTTCGCAGATTATGGCCGTAACATAGTCAAGCGCCGTGATGTCAAAAGCTGGATTCAGGGCTTTCACTCCTTCTGGAGCAATTCTCTGCGAGTCAATATTGGTGACTTCTTCTGGGTTTCTCTCCTCAATAACAACTTCTGATGATCTACGTTTCAGGTCAAAGGTTGATCTTGGAGCAGCAACATAAAATGGAATATTATGTTCCTTGGCTAGGACGGCAATAGTGAATGTTCCAATCTTGTTGATAACGGCATCCTGCACGATTCTGTCAGCCCCCACTATAACCTTGTCAACCATTCCTCTTCTCATGACATAGCCAACCATGCCGTCAGTAATCAAAGTAACGGGTATGCCATCTCGCATCAATTCATAAGCCGTCAGCCTCGCTCCTTGCAACTTCGGACGAGTCTCCGTAGCAATAACGCGGATCTTCTTTCCTTGCTCCCAAGCAGCCCTAATCACGCCTAAGGCAGTGCCATACTCAACCGTAGCCAGCGCCCCAGCGTTACAGTGCGTCAAGATGACCTCTCCCTCGTTGATAAGCTCAGCTCCGTATTTCCCTATCAAACGGTTTGCCGCTGCATCTTCATCAGCTATTTTTTTCGCCTCCTCAATGACAAAAACTGCCAAGTCCTTGGCATTTCCAGAAAATTCCCTCGCTTTGTTCAAAATCCGGTCTATTGCCCAAAAAAGATTGACAGCCGTCGGACGCGTTTCTCTTATTGCTTTAGATGCCTTTTCCAAATCGCTAATCAGTTCCTCCTTCTGTTTTGCGTTTGAATGATAAGCTGCCAGAGCCAACGCGAAGGCTGCAGCGGCTCCCAATAGTGGTGCTCCCCTTATTCTCATGATTCTTATCGCTTCAGCTACCTCATCATAGCTTCTCAGTTCAAGCATCACGGTTTCGTTTGGAAGCTTCGTTTGGTCTATCGTTATGACAGTTCCATCTCGCCATTCTATCGTCCGCATTTTCCGACCCTCATAAACCATTTAATTCAGCCGACGTATAGAATTTTGTCATGTAGTGATAAAGGTTATGAAATCGAAGAATCTGCGAGCATTCTTGGATGATTTTGGACAGAAATACTCTGAAATTCTGGGCATAGACCTTTCAGATGGTAAGGATGAAGAGATTTCCAAATGGTTCTTAGCGTCTGTCTTATTTGGCGCGCCAATAACGGAAACTTCAGTCATCAAGACTTACAGGTGCCTTGAAAAATACGATGTTTTGACGGCAAAGAGAATTCTGGAAACAGAATGGGATGGCTTGGTTAAAATCTTGGATGAAGGAAGCTACACGCGCTATGACTTCAAAACGGCAGACAAGCTTCTTGAAGTCATGCGAAACTTGACGGAGAAATACGGTGGAAGTCTCAGCCTTATTCACAGAACAGCTTCCGATTCGAGTGATCTAGAAGAAAAGCTGAAAGATTTAGGGAAAGGCATTGGCGATGTGACTTTGAGCATTTTTCTGAGAGAGTTGCGTGATATCTGGAAAAAAGCTGATCCGAAACCAACAAGTCTCGTTGTTCTTGCCGCTGAAAATCTTGGAACAGTGGAAAAAGGGGCAACGGCTGAAAAAGCGCTGGCTCAGCTTAAGGGCTTTTGGTCGAAAAACAAGGTTGAGGGCAAGTCCTTTGTCAATTTCGAAACTGCGTTGTTTAGACTAGGCAGGAGTCTGCGCAAGAAAGCAGAATGAGCCTCTTTGTTCATCTAGTAGCGAGTGCTTGCTTCTAAAGGTGCTTTAACGTAGGTGATGACTTCTATCGGGCATTCGCTAGAGGGCTTCAATCTCTTCTTCCATTCTTCACCCACTGCCACAAGGGAAAATATCCCAGAGATCTCCGCCTTCGCCTTTCGTACTAGGTTAACGAGAGCTGCCTGTGTATCTCCGCTTTTGATCATGTCATCCACAATCAAAACGCTGTCGCGCTTCTTGATGGCCTCTTTGGGGATGTAAAGCGTCATCGTCACACCTGAATCCTTGCCCAGAACGTAGGTTTCCTCCAGAAAGACCTTAACGCCGACTTCTTTGTTTCTCTTTGCCGCAACAAGATTCACTCCCAGCGCATTAGCAACAATTGTTGCAAGAGGGATTCCGTCGACGGCAGCTGTCAAAACCTTGGTCACGCGTTTTCCAGCAAAGTTTGCGAGCGCATGGTTTGCTGCTTGCTGAAGAATGTTGAAATCGCCTATGATTTCCGTGTTGTCAAAATATCCGTCTTCATCAAACTTTATCCTACTTCGAAGTTCAGGTTCCAGACCCACAAGCTTGGTTAGGACTCTCCACAGTTGCTTGGCTCTGGCAGTGTTCGGCAAAACATGTCCCTTTGCGTATCGGCTTAGAACGGTTACAGGCAAGCCAGTCTTGGACGCAAGCTCACGATAGGTGATGTTTCGTTTATACTTTGCAGTTCTAAGAAGTTCGATAGTCATTAACCGAAGTTTCAGGTCTTCTGCGTGTGTGCTCATCATGCTCCCCCTTATACATCGACAAATCAAATACTGAAGCGTTCTTCATTTATTATTGACTTGACAATTTAAAATTTCCGTTCGCAAACTGAATATGAAACCGACAGCACCCTTCACGATCTCATGTTGTTCAATCTTTTCGTCTAGAAGATTGGCGGGTCCGCTGGGATTTGAACCCAGGACCTGCGGCTTTCTTCGTCATTTGACTTAGAAGGCCGCCGCGCCTTCTGGGACAAGTCTATCCATGCTGCGCTACGGACCCCGTCAAAAGTGATATGAAATGTTGGATATAGTTTTATCTGTGACTCCCATTCTTACGGAGGTAAGTCCATGGTTTTCATAGAGGAATGTTCCTTAAACTATTTAAATACCTGCTAGTCTGTATTTCATAGGGGGAGGAAAGTAGTGCCGGATATTCCGATTCCTCTCATAAACTACATCCAACTCATCAGAAGACGCAAGAGGCCGTACTATGAGATTGTCGAATTTCTTCTGAGAGAAATGGAAACGCACTATTACAGTACGGGTCATAGCGCAGATGTTGTTTATACGATTAATCCAAGAATTTTGCAGGAAGAGATTGAAAAGAAAATTGATGATGACAAACTGACCACGGTGAATGTTTGTCGAACCATTCTGGCCATGTTATACGGAGCGAAACTCAGTGAAGAAAGGGACTTCTTTGTGACAACGACCAGCAGTGGACGGAGAAACTACCACGTCAAGGTCAACACTCGCACCTTGAGTTCAATGTCAACTATGTTGTAGCGCATCGCTTACTCAATGTAGATCGCTGGTCGGCCAGGCATAGATGTCGAGGCTCTCTGCTTGGGATCATAGCGTTTTTCCTCCCCCTCAGTATAAACCATTATTTGTGCTTTGAATCTGTCACTCATGAATTCTGCAGCCTCTTGTATCGTTGCCTTTTCATCAATCATTCCTGTTCTCAGCAGGTTTTGTCTTCTTTCTTCGGGCACTTGGGTCACGTCTTTCATTATCTTTGAAGCAAATTTTGCAATCTCTCTAAGATGCTCCTTCAAGTCTTTCTCTGCAGCTAATTCCTTCATAAGTTCGCTCATCCTTACTTCTCCATGCATTGACTTCTCAAGCGCTTTGAGGTAGACTTTCCATTTCCACGGGCTGGCCGTGTAGTAGCATATTTTCTTTGGAACGATTTTTGTTGCTTTCAGGACGTTCAGAGTGTCTTCGATTGCTTCTTCTACGAGGGTTTCTTTTTCTTCTGCAGGCATGTCCACTAGTTTCTCGCTTAGTTGCGGCCATTTAGCCAGCGAAATAAAGCCCTTCTCGCCAATCTGGCTCCACAACTCTTCACATAAGTGTGGTGCAAATGGTGCAAGTAGCTTCAGCCACACTTTCAAAGCTTCAAGCAACACCTTCGAATCCATTTTCCCCCTTCGGCGCCCGTACCAGCGGAAGTCATTCCAGACCTCGTACAATGCAGTTTCCAGAGCCGTTCTTGTTTTCATCTCTTCAATGTTTTCAGTCACTTGGACAATTCGATGTTGCAGAGTGCTCATTAGCCATTTCTCAAGATGCTCGTTCTCACTGCTTTTCGCATTCTCAATTATGGTTCTTGCGAAACCGTAGAAGGATTCAAGCTTGCCTTGGATGTCTTTGACATTTGCGGTTCTCCAGTCTGGGTCATCCATGCCTTCAGCGCCCATAAGCAATGCGCATCTTGTGGCGTCCGCACCGTACTCTTCGACTGCATTCTTCATAGTAACGAAGTTGCCTTTTGACTTGTGCATCTGTTTGCCTTCGCTCATTAGCATGCCGTTAACGCCTATGGCTTTCGGCCAGTGTTCTGGTGGAAACATTGCAGTGTGGTGGAATATGAAGAAGGTCAAATGGTTTGGAACAAGCTCCTTGGCTGAAACTCTCAAGTCCACTGGATACCAGTACTGGAATTCCTTTCGCATCTCCTCCAAAGCCTTAACGTCTATTCCAGTCTTTGAGGCTGTTTCCTTCGCGTTTCCTTTTCCGTAAAAGATGTAGTCAAACGCTTCCTTTGTCAACATTTCAGGCTTTATGCCATATTGTCTTATGTGCTTGTTTATGGTGTAGAAAGCCATATACACCGTGGAATCACTTAGGGTTTCGATGATCCAGCCTTTACCCCAAGGTAGAGGTGTGCCGAATCCCGTGGTTCTCGCGCATGCCCATTCTCTCAGCCAGTCAATCATAGTCAGGAACCATTGCCTTGCAGTTTCTGGGTAGATTCTCATTTCGCCCAAAGCCTGTTTCGCCTTCGCCTTCCACTCTAGGTCCGAATAGTTCAAGAACCATTGATCTTGCAGAACCTTGACGATACATGGAGTCATGCATCGGCAAACAACTTGCTTAGGCAGATCGTACATGGAGTCTGCGATTCCGCGCGTTTTGAAATCGCTTATCAAAGCTTCTTTGACGCTTCTAACCATCTTCCCGGAGTATTCCCTGCAGTTCTCCTTCAGCACTCCGCCGTGGAACTCCTTCTTGTAAAGTTGGTTTGTCGCTTCGTCTGCTTTCGCGTCGTTCTGGTCTCTTACACCCATCTGTTCAACGATTTCTATTGCTGGGTATTCGCCGTAGCCCTCGACTTTGATGAGCGAGATTGGCTTGATGTTCTTCACGGCTTCGGGGTCTATGCCGAACTCCTTCAGGCTTTCAGGCTTTTCTTTCAGATCTCTCAGCGCCAGCCAATCGAAAGGAGCATGGGCAGGAACGCTGTAAACAACACCTGTGGCTTGGTTTGGGTCAACAAACCATCCTGGCAATATCAGCAGTCTGCTTTTTGTCGTTGGATTTTCGAAAGTTTTCCCTATCAGAGATCTGCCCTTCATGGGACGATGCACTTTGACGGCTCTTCCTTGTTCTTTCAGTTTTTCAGCCGCCTGCTCGCTGATTATCCATTTTTCATGATCGACTTGAGCTTCAACGTAAGTTGCGTCAGGGTTAATCCACATGTTTGTCACTCCGTAGATGGTCTCCGGTCGGAATGTAGCTGCTGGCAGAAACGTTTCTTTGTCTAATTCGAACTTGATCAGAGTATACTCTTCAGGAGTGACGCCTTCGCCTACCTGTCTATCATGATCTCCTGTGGGACTTTGACATTTGGGACACCACACAACTGGGTGTGTGCCTTTTGTCACGTAACCCAGTTCTCGAAGGCTTTCATACTGCCATTCGATGAATTTCTGATAGGTCGGCATTACGGTGTTGAATTCTCTTCGCCAGTCCACAGAGAACCCTGCTTTCTTTGTAGCAATTCGGCCCTCGTTTGTATAGTACGTTGCCATGTATATTGGGTCAACGAACTTCTTGAGCTCCTCTTCTGGAACCCCGTCGATTTCTCTCAAACCTCTTATGAAGTCTTGGTCTCCCTTTGCAACGCGTTCACTTGCACCTGCTAGCGGCTGTCCGGTCCAGTGCCATGCCCACGGAAACAGAACATTGCAACCTTGCATGCGCTTGAAGCGTGCGTATACGTCAACGCGTGAGGCTGTGAAGGTGTGGCCTACATGTAGTGGTCCGTTCATGTAGGCGTACGGGAAAGTTATGAAGAACTTCTCTTTGGTTTGGTCTGGGTTTGCTTCGAAAATCTTGGCTTTTTCCCAGTTTCTTTGCCATTTTTCTTCGATTTGTTTCAAAAATGTCATGAAACTTTCTGAATTGGTTTGAGGGGTATTAAAGGTTTTGTTCTTACGAACAGAGAACGTTATCCCTCATTTCTGACACCGCTAACGTATGTGTGAGAACTTGAATTAAACCTTTACTCCTCATGAACAAAGTTGTGTCCGTTGCTCTCGGACGAAATTTAGACCCCCCTATATATAGAGGGGTTAAACTCCGCAGAGCGCAAGTATTCCCTTAATCCTTTCAGAAGCCGAAATCAAGGCATGATATTCAACCCGAAACCGCCGAAACACGACCAGCGCTTCCTCAGCAACCTCTTCAACTCGTCAAGCGCCCTCTCAACCGTCTTTCTGCAATGGACAGGCTCTTTCGGAAGCTCATAAGGGTCTTTCACACCGATTTCAGTTAGACCGACGACACCAGCCACAAGTGCGTACCAGCAAGGCGGCAAAACCTTGGGATTGTAACCACTCCCAGGGATCAAAACAACCTTTCCATCACAAGCCCCTTCTGCTGTTTCCCTAATCAATCTTGAAACGTCGAAAAAGCCTTTGACCGTCAAGCTCAAATCTCCAAGCATGTCAGCAAAATGCGAGTCGCTCCCACCATTCGCAACAATAATATCAGGCTTGAACTCCTCAGCCAAAGGAACAAAAACCTCCCTCAAAGCATAAAGATACGTTTCATCACCCGTTCCAGCAGGCAAAGGCACATTCACATTGAACCCCTCACCTTCTCCTTCACCAATCTGCCACACAAAACCCGTCCCAGGATAAAGCGTCCGCGGATCCTGATGCAAGCTTACGTAGAGCACACTCGGATCGCTATAGTAGATGCCGCTTGTGCCGTTCCCAAAATGCACATCATAATCCAAAACCAGAAACCGCTTCAGACCATACCTAGCTCGCAAATACTCAATCAAAACTGCCACGTCATTGAACAAACAAAACCCGCCGCCATAATCTCTTCCAGCATGATGATAACCACCACCCAAAGAAACACCACGCTTCGCCTTCCCATCAACAACAGCTTTGCCACACTCGATTGCACCACCAACAACAAGCAAAGCAGCCTCAAGAATCCCAGCCGAAACAGGAGTCTCAACATCATAATCCCCACCTTCTCTTGCCAGACGGAAAATCAAATCAACATAACCCTCATCATGAACCCTCAGCAAATCCACCCTCGACGTAGGCTGCGGCGCAACAAGCGAAACCTCAGGAAAGCCAAACAACCCCTGATCCTCAAAAAACCTCATAGCATTCCTAAACCGATCTCCCCTAAACGGGTGCCCTTCACCCAAATCATACTGCATATACTTTTCATGAAATGCGATTACCGTTTTCTCAAGCAACGCTGCTCACTCTCTTTTTCAAGAAATAGAAAGCAACAACCAATATAAAATTGCGTAACAGGTTCTGAGAAAGCCATCGCAATAGAAAAAAGAAGGGTGACTGCCTTTTCACTAAGCCCCTTGCTTTTCTTCATGTTCACATGCTGGTTCAGCTGGCTTCGACTCTGCAGCTACTTCAGGCTTTTCTTGCTGATTCTCAGTTGCTTGTGTTTCATATACTTCCACATATTCCATCGTAGGCTTCGCCTGCTTCTCCGCAGCCTCAAAGCTTTCAGTTGGTTGCCTTATGGAAACGTTTCCGCCTAAAAGCTGATCTGTCGCACTTCTGATGGCCTCTAGCTCTTGCCTTGAAGTTTCAAGCCCGATCGATATGACGTTGATCTCACGCTGGTAAACTTCCTCATCAACTTCGCCAGTCACATGCTGAATCTCGAAGTTTGCAAGAAGAATCTCCAACGTCTTGATCTGCTCTTCAAGTTCACACATCTTAGCATCCATCTTCTGCAACAACGCCTTCTGCTGTTTCTCAATATCCGTGACGGCCTCAGCTATCTCCGTGTTAAACAGGTCATACGTAGATTGCGAAATCTTGCCAGTATCCAACAAACCGTCCAAGGCCTGCTTCTTTTTCTTCGCAGTCTCATATTCCTCGCTCAATTTTCTAAAAGAACTCTTCCACGAAATCACTTCATGCGCACCGCTCAGCAACTTGACCCAAAAGAGGAGATAACCTTTGCTAACATGCAGATATATCGCTAACTATTTGTTTTTTATCATAACTGCACGTTTTTGGCGCTAGTCTTCTTAGAGAAGACGGCAATTTCAATTCAGTGTAGCTATTCATTTTCTATTTCCGCTTCCTAAACAATTGAACGTCTTCTATGGCGCAGACATATTCAAACCCTGATTCTATAAGCTGTTTAGCCTCTTCCACGGTCTTAGCGGTTGCTGAATGGTATTCATTGCTTTCAAAGTTTACGAGCTGAGTATATATCAAAGTGTTTTCCAAGCTTCTATGTCCAAGCAGTTTCATAACGTGTAAGATGTCCTTGGTCTTTGCGTATTCCATAGTTGCCTTCCAATGCCTCAAAGTGTGAAAGTGAATCTGTAATAGCCTTGGATTCTGAAGTTTGATGGAAGCTCTAGCTAACATATTGAGACCAGAAATAGAGAAGTTGCTGAGAAAGAGGACAACTTTGAAGGACACTTTGAAAGTAGGAGTGCCATTGAAACCACATACCATGAGTCCAAGAGAGATCTTAGAACAATACATTGAACTCGTAAAGAGGGAAGAAGAATGATTCCGATTGGGCAACCATGTAAGATCTGTAAGAAGACTCATGTCATCAAGTCTGATGAAGTCTGGGATTCTCTAAGTGTGAAAGAGAACCCAATAGGCTTATTTTTCGTGACTACTATTGTGAATATGATGCTTTGAGGAAAAATGCATGAGCAAAGAGAATGATGGAAAGACGAAAAAGAAAGAACCTGAGTGGAAACCAGACGAAAAAATCACAATGACAATCAGAAAAGGCGAAGAGTGGAAACCAGACCCGAAACTAATAATGAAAATCAAGGAAGGTCTGGAAAAGAAAGAAGAAAAGAAATAATAGAAGACACTTCTATCAGTCTTTTTAAGCCAGTTTACAGTTTGCTTGGCTGCGGCTCTTCCTCAGACGCTATATCCAATACTCTCCAAATTTCTCTTTATTCCTTCACAGAGTTTTTTCTCTTCTTTCAGTTGCTCTGCAAGCTCATTGTGAGCCTACTTTAGAAGATGGTGTTGTGGCGCCTCAGAATCAATTTAATGTCAAATCATCTTGGGAAAAAAGAACCGAACTTAAATC
>Ga0315279_10000656_pt1 | contig 65002 bp, 60 predicted proteins | sample YL17G06_20_MG_FD_203694 | JGI IMG/M metagenome (GOLD analysis project Ga0315279, IMG submission 203694) | Sediment microbial communities from Yellowstone Lake, YNP, Wyoming, USA - YL17G06_20 | ecosystem: Environmental > Aquatic > Freshwater > Lake > Sediment | place: USA: Wyoming | collected...
CCCCCCGTGAGGGGCGTTTGAGAGGCTTGAGCCGTGTGAAGGGAAACTTTCATGCACGGTTCTTAGGGGGCGGGGCGGCAGCAATGCCGCCCTGCTACCCGGCGCACCCGACGCGCTCCGCTTCGCTTCGCGCGCGGGTGAACGCGACCGTTAGCCCGCGCAACAACGCCGTGCCGACTGCAAGACTAACGGGAGTGAAACGATGAAAGGGATGATTTCTTCTAAATTGACCGACCCATACTTCATTGCAGCATCTGTTCTCTACGTATTGGCGCTCATCGGATTAGCTTTTGTCTCAAGCTCTTGGTGGTCTGCCTTGTTATTAGGATTCGGCGTGGTGCTGTTGAGCGGAGTTGTGTTGGTTGTGACTGACAGACGAGTACCGCAACCCACAACTATTATCCGACCACGAGCCGAACTGTGGTCAATGTTGATTTGGTACGGACTGGTTATCCTATTCGCTACCATTACCATCGCCAATGGGCTTGAGTTAGTCAATCAATTCACGAACTGGTTTTTCCTAGTGCTTGTGCCTCTGGGGCTGTTAGTCCTTACTCGCACACGTGATGTGTCTCTGCGGGCCACATTGCGTTCGGTTGGGCTCACGCGCACAGGTATGAAAGATGCCTTGAAATTGGCAGTCTTGATAATGCCTTTGTCTATTCCCCTGCTGTATATCGTCGGCGACCAGCAGCGCACTGCAATCCAGATGATATTCCACACTCCACTCCGAGCAGGTGTGTCTTTTCTTGTAAGTTTCGTACTGGCCTTACTCACTGCTGGGTTTGTCGAAGAGTTCTTCTTTCGGGGGGTATTACAGTCGCGCTTGGCAGCCTGTCTCGGATCAGAATGGCGCGGCCTACTGGTTGCGCCATTTCTCTTTGGGCTGTTGCATTTACCGATGTATTTCTTCTCACCTTTCGAGCCTACACGCGGGAATCTCGTTTGGGCAGTAACGAGTATCATCACAGAGCAAACGGTGCTGGGAGTGTTGTTAGGGATAGTATGGGTCAGGACGCGCAATCTGACCACTCCAGTTCTGCTCCACGCCTTCATTGATGCTATCGCTATGATGTCTGTACTCAAGGTTGGTACAGGATGACAGGAAAGGCAAGGTTACAGTCAGGCGCGGCCTAACACGGGGATGAAGCCGACTGCCCTTACGGTGCGTGTTGCAGAGGTTGCGAGTGCGTTTCGTCACCGTTTGGGGCGCAGGGGTTGTGCGTCGCAGCCGGGCAGCGGCTTATCCCTATCGTTGGGCGCAGAACTGTTATACCAAGCACGGCCATAAATTGCGCTTTTGTTTTGAGCAGAAAGCGACTATCATGGGCATCCTAACGAGCATTCCAATGTCGAGCAGCTTGGGTTTGCGAAGGATCCCCCATGATCCAGATCGAGTTTACTGAAGAAGAAATGAAGGCCATCAACTACGAACGATACCTCACCCTCATCCGACCGTTCAACGCAAGATGGAAGTCTTGTGGCTGAAAGGCCACGGACTGGCGCATGACGAGATCACCCGGCTGGCCGATGTCTCTCCCAACACCATGCGCAGTTACTTTCGAGATTATGAAGAAGGCGGCATTGAGAAGTTGAAAGAAGTGAATTTCTATCAGCCGCAAAGTGATTGGGTGGCTCATCAAGACACCCTCGAAGAGCATTTTCGCAAGAACCCGCCCGCCACGATCAAGGCAGCGGCACACGAGATCGAAGAATTGACCGGGATCACCCGCAGCGAGACTCAGGTGCGTGCTTTCATCACCGCGATGGGGATGAAGTGCCGCAAAGTCGGCAGGGTTCCCTCCAAGGCAGACCCAGACGAACAAGCGGCTTACAAGGCCGAGAAATTGGAGCCGCGTCTGGCCGAAGCTCAAGCCGGTCAGCGGGCCGTTTTCTTTGGGGACGCGGCACATTTTGTCTTGGCACCCTTTTTAGGCTTCTTGGGGTGTTTTACGCGCGTGTTCATTCAAGCGCCCGCGGGCCGTCAGCGGTTCAATGTCTTGGGTGCCCTGAATGCCATCACGCACGAACTGGTCACCGTGACGAATGACACCTATATCAATGCCGAGAGTGTGCGCGAATTGCTTCGAAAACTGGCGGCGCTCAACCTGGGCGTGCCGATTACCCTCTTCTTGGACAATGCCCGTTACCAGAAATGCGCCTTCGTCATGGCATTCGCCCACAGCCTCAACATTGAACTGTGTTTCTTGCCGACCTACTCGCCGAACCTCAACCTGATCGAACGGCTCTGGAAGTTTGTCAAGAAAGAATGCCTGTACTCGGAATACTATACGGACTTTGCGTCTTTCAAGGCGGCGATTCTCGAATGTCTCTGTCAGACCCACACGAAGCACAAGGCGGCTTTAGATTCCTTGCTGTCGCTCAACTTTCAGACCTTCGAAAAAGCACAAATTATGGCCTTGTGAAGTATAGTCACTATTTTCTCTCCTTTCGTCGCGATAATCACCCGCCTTCTAAGGGTTAAGGATTGACGCGGCGCGGGTTAGCCCACCCGCCCGCGTAGAAACGAGCGACACGTTATGCTGCGCGTGCGGGTGGAGCAGGTGAAAGCCGCCCGGCACGCGAAGTGTGCACGTAATCCAGAGTTGAATAAAGCCGGTCGGGGCGGGGGACCACTTGGAATTTAAGCCGCACGCCGCCCGCACTGTAGCCGGTTACGTCGTGCGGCTGCGGGATATTGTACTCTCCAAAGACAAGCGAGGGCAAGTCGAGAAACGTCGAGACGCCGGTTCAAGAGGCGGGCAGATACCCTCCGCCGGAAAAAGAGCGGCTCGTGGGAGAGGTTTTCCGGTGCGAGCAGCATTACGGCGCACGCACCGAAAAGCAGTCGCATCAATCGTATCGGTTCATCTCAAACTCGCTGTTCCGCTCCTACGTGTTCAATTATTATCACGGCAGCTCACTGCTCAACCGCTACCTTGCAACCGGTAATCGCATCGAACGATTTCGCACTTTGCTCGAACAACCGCTCATGCCATCGCGCGTCAAACACTGGATCGCCCAGTCCAACATCTGACACTCGACGCTCGATTCACCTCTTGCGCAGAAAGACGAGCGACGAACGATAGCAGCGAATCACACCATCGTGCGTCCGACCACCATGATCGCAACAATGACTATGTTTTGTATAGATTTCATTGACACAGCGGGCCATTTGTGGTAAAGTAACCTGTGCAAATCTAGTGCAACGAGGCTGTATATGAACCAACCCGTCAAAGAGCAAACCGTGAGCGAAGAGCCGCTGTATAACATTGGCGTCGTCGCCCGGATGACGAGCATCCCGATGGCGACGCTACGCATCTGGGAGCGCCGCTACAACTTTCCCCAATCAGGCCGGACGGCCGGCGGGCATCGTCTGTATTCGGAAAAGCAGGTCATGCAACTCCGCTGGGTCAAGGCGCGCAACGAGGAGGGGATGCAAACTGGACAGGCCATTCGCGCCCTGCAACACATGGAAAAAGAAGGCCGCCTGCCCGACGTCCCGTTGACCGCCACTGTTCCGATGCGGCAAAAAGAGAGCGAAGCGACACTGGCCGCGCTCAAGGATCGCCTCACGCAGACGCTCTTGGCGCACGACGTAGACAAGGCCGACCAGGCGCTCGGCGAAGCGATGGCGCTACATCCGCTCGATAATCTGATCCTGGACGTGATCGTGCCGACCCTTGCAGACATCGGCCAGGGTTGGCTGGAGGGTAAAGTCACAGTTGCAACTGAACACCTCGCCACGAACTATGTGCGCCATCGCCTGCTGATGTGGATGCACGCCGGCCCAACACCTTACCCGGTTCGACCGACGGTGCTGGCTTGCGCGCCAGGCGAACTGCACGAGGGCAGCCTGCTGATCTTGGGAGCACTGCTGCGGCGCAAACGTTGGCCGGTGGCCTACCTGGGCCAATCGGTTCCCCTGCCGGACCTGGGCAATTTGATCAAGGACTTGCGCCCACCCGCAGTGGTCCTCGTGGCGATGACGGAAGCATCCGCTCAAGCGATGGTGGAATGGCCGCGCTGGTTGCCCGGCGTGTTGGAAGCCAGACGACCCATAATGACTTTCGGCGGACGCATCTTTACCGAACAGCCCGAATGGCGAGACAAAGTGCCGGGAACATATTTGGGCGCTACTTTGCAAGAAGGCATGGACTCGCTGGAGCGACTGTTGCGCGATGCGACTTTTCTGGCGATGTGAGAATGCAAGAATAACAGTGTAGGACAAGTTGACGATCTGTCCTCAATAGGGGAGGAAGGCATCATGAAAGTCGGTATTGTGGGTAGCGGCGTCGTCGGTTCGACGGCCGCTTATGCGATGGTCATGCGCGGCATCGGGCGAGAGATCGTGCTGGTGGACATGAACGCGGCTCGCGCCCAGGCAGAAGCCGACGACATCCTGCACGCGGTGCCGTTTGCCGAGCCTTTGCAGGTGCGCGCCGGCGACTATACCGATTTGGCCGGCAGCGTCATCGTCATCATCGCCGCCGGAACGGCTCAAAAGCCAGGCGAAACTCGTCTGCAACTCTTGGGGCGCAACGCCGCCATCTTCAGGGAACTGGTTCCCAAAATCCTGGCCCACGCGCCCGACGCGATCTTGATCGTGGCGACGAACCCGGTGGACGTGATGACGCACCTGACCGCGCGCTACGCGGCGGCTTACAGCGTGCCATCCAGCCGGGTGATGGGGTCGGGCACCACGCTAGACACGGCTCGCTTTCGTTCGCTGCTGGGAGGACACCTGGGCGTGGACTCGCGGCACATTCATGGTTACGTCGTGGGCGAGCACGGAGATTCCGAAGTGTTGACCTGGTCGCTGGCTGCCGTCGGCGGGATCCCGTTGGAAGAATTTTGCAGCCTCCGCAAGGTCAAGCTGGATCAATCCGTGCGGCAAGACATTGACAATCGCGTGCGCCGCGCTGCATACAATATCATTGCCGGCAAAGGCGCGACCTACTTTGGCATCGGCAGCGCGCTGGCGCGCATTGTGGACGTGATCTTGCACGACCAGCGATCTATCCTCACTGTCTGCACGCCCATCCGCGAAATCTTTGGCGTGTGCGACGTGACGGTGTCGCTGCCGCATCTCTTGGGCGGCGCGGGCATCCTGGAGACCTTTCCGCTCTCACTCAGCTTGGAAGAACAATCGGCGCTCCAGGCCAGCGCTGAGGTGGTCTGCAAAGTAATACAAAATCTGGATTCGGAAGCGACCCAATGAACGACGCACAACTTGTTCCGCTCGGTTCCACCGGCTTGCAAGTTGTCCCGATGGGGATTGGCACCTGGGCCTGGGGCGATCGCGGCACTTGGGGCTACGGACGGACACACACCGATGCCGATTTGCAGGCTGCCTTTGAGGCCAGCCTCGCCGTCGGGATTAACTTGTTTGACACTGCCGAAGTGTATGGCAGCGGCCAATCCGAGCGACTTTTGGGTCGGTTCATCTCGACGAGCCAACAGCCGGTTCTGGTCGCCACCAAGTTTCTGCCGTTCCCGTGGCGCTTGCGAAAACAAAATCTGTTGGATGCTTTGCGCGCCAGCCTCGATCGGCTGGGTTTGGAGCAAGTTGACCTGTACCAGATTCATTTTCCGTTTCCGCCTGTCCCTATTGAAACGTGGATGGACGGCCTAGCCGATGCCGTTCAAACGGGGCTTGTCCGCACCGTGGGCGTTTCCAACTGCTCTGCCGAGCAGATGCGCCGCGCTCATGCGGCGCTCGCAAAGCGCGGCGTGGTTCTGGCATCGAACCAAGTGGAATATAGTTTGTTACACCGCAACCCAGAGCGCAACGGGCTGATGCAGACCTGCCGCGAGATGAGTGTAGCTCTCATTGCCTATAGCCCAATCAGGAAAGGCCTGTTGAGCGGCAAGTATACGCCGGAAAATCGTCCGACCGGCACGTTTCGTAGCTCACTTGCCAATCGCGACTATCTGGCTCGCATTCAACCGCTGATTACGTTGCTGCAGGAAATCGGCCAGACTCATGGTGGCAAAACGCCCTCGCAGGTCGCGCTGAACTGGGTGATGTGCAAAGGCGCATTGCCGATCCCCGGCGCAAAGAACGTCCGTCAAGCCCAGGAAAACGCTGGCGCTCTGGGCTGGTATCTTTCCGGCAGTGAAATCCTCGCGCTAGATGCGGTCAGCGACAAGATGTAGCAATGACCATCACACAATTGGATTCCAAGAGCCTCGCCACCGGCATCGCACAGGTCAACAACTTTGACGCTCGACCGGACTTTATTCGGCTGGAGCATCTGACGAAAAACTACCAAGAAGGACCACACACACGTTGCGTGTTGTGCAACTTGAGCGTCACTTTTGCGCACGGCGAGTTCGTCGCCATCCTGGGCAAAAGTGGCAGCGGCAAGAGCACACTGCTCAACCTCATCAGCGGTATTGACCTGGCGGACAGCGGTTCCATCTGGCTGGACGGCCAAGACCTGACCGCGCTCAGCGAAAATCGGCGCACGCTCTTTCGCCGTCGCAAGATCGGATTCATCTTCCAATTCTTTAACCTCATTCCCACGCTGACGGTAATGGAAAACGTCGTGCTGCCGCTCGAGCTGAACGGCGCAACGACTCTAGCTGCGCGCCTCCAGGCCGGGCTGTTGTTGGAATCCGTGGGCCTGCTCGACCGCGCGCAGACGTTTCCCGATCGCCTGTCCGGCGGCGAGCAGCAGCGCGTCGCCATCGCCCGCGCGTTGGTGCACGACCCGCTGCTCGTCCTGGCCGACGAACCGACCGGCAATCTGGACGAAGAGACGGGGCGACAGGTGCTAGAACTTTTGGATCGCCTCACTCGACAGGCCGGCAAGAACCTGATCATGGTGACGCACAGCAACGAGGCGGCGGCCCTGGCGGACCGCGTTCTGCACTTGCGAGAAGGTAAGTTGGTGGAATGAAGCGTGGTCGGCCATGAGGCATATTGTCCTTTCGCACTTTCAAGTTGAATCTTTGCTGGCGGCGCGCCAGGCAGGTCGTGCTTCGGCCAGGACATCGCTCGATTTAGAACTGACCACCGCCGACGTAACCCTGGAAGACAACGGCGTTCGCTTTCCAGATGGACAATCGCTCACCTGGCAAGACCTGGAGACTATCCGTGCCTCCGAGCGAGGCTGTTTTGTGATCGAGAAAAGCATACCACGCAAGATACAATTCTTTTCTGAGCAAACCAACCAGCTTTACAGCCTGATGCCTACCGAACGAGTGCCGACGATGTTGATCTCCGGCATCCCGATGCACCGCATCAAAAACACTGACCCGCACGCGGACACGCTGGAAAAGATCAGGACGATTGCGCCCATCACGGGATACGTCCTCGATACCGCCACCGGCTTAGGGTACACCGCCATCCAGGCGGCGCAAACCGCCGAGCACGTCACGACGATTGAACTCGACCCCGCCGCGTTGGAGGTGGCGCGGCTCAATCCCTGGTCGCGGTCGCTTTTTGACAATCCCAAAATCACCCAAACGATTGGGGACAGCTTTGAAAAAGTGCAAGAATTCAAAGACAACACCCTTGCGCGCGTCATCCACGATCCGCCGATGTTCACTCTGGCCGGCGACTTGTATTCAGGCGAGTTCTATCGCCAGCTTTTCCGGGTGCTAAAACCCGGCGGGCGACTGTTCCATTACATTGGCGACCTGGAAAGTAAATCGGGCCGCGTCGTTTCCAAAGGCGCAGCGCGGAGGCTGCAGGAAGCCGGCTTTGCCCGCGTGCGACCTTGTCCGGCGGCCTTTGGCCTGGTCGCCTGCAAACCATGAATGTCCCATCGCTTCCTGCTCGCACCCTCTGGAACGTCGGTTGGCGTTACCTCTTGCGCCATCCGTGGCAAAGCATGCTGATGATCGTCGGCATCATGCTGGGCGTGGCCGTCGTCGTCTCGATTGACCTGGCGAATGCAAGTGCTACCCGCGCCTTTGAGCTGAGCGCCGACGCGGTCGCCGGTCGTGCGACTCACCAGATCACCAGCGGGCCGCAAGGGTTGGACGAAGCCATCTACACACAGTTGCGCCTTAACAGACTTGACAGGTTTCTCGAACCTGTCAGGTCTGCGGCTGCTCCCATCCTCGCCGAGTATGTGTCGTCGCCACAGTTGGGGAACCGCCCGCTGCAGCTTTTGGGCATTGACCCGTTTGCTGAAGCCCCCTTCCGCAGTTATCTTTCACAGGATAATACGGTGCCGCTCGCCGGACTGATGGCCTTTCTCACTCAGTCAGGCGCGATCTTGATCTCTGGCGACGTGGCCGAACGATATGAACTTACCCGTGGGTCGCGCATCACGCTTGATGTCTCCGGGCATGAGCACGCCGCCTTCATCGCCGGACTGCTCAAGCCTTCGGATGACTTGAGCCGCCGCGCTCTCGACGACGTCATCCTGGCCGACATCTCCACAGCCCAAGAATTGACGGGACGCCTGGGCAAGCTGGATCGCATTGACTTGATCTTGCCCAAAGATAATCGCGCTGAGATAGAGCGCATCAGCACCACATTGCCGCCTGGCGTCCACATCACGCCGGTCGCCGCGCGCAGCGGGGCGCTCGAGCAGATGACGGCTGCGTTCCGCACCAACCTGACGGCGCTCAGTTTGTTGGCGCTGGTTGTGGGAATGTTTTTGATCTACAACACGATGACGTTTTCCGTGGTGCAGCGCCGCCCGCTCTTTGGCACGCTGCGCTGCCTGGGTGTGACGCGCGCTGAAGTGTTCACACTCGTCGTCGGCGAAGCTCTCATCGTCGGCGTCGTCGGGTCGGGGTTGGGATTGGCGCTCGGCATCATCTTGAGCCAGGGCATGGTACGCATGGTCACGCAGACGATCAACGATTTGTATTTCGCCGTCAGCGTGCGCGGCGTCGAAATCCCGATGGTCAGCCTCATCAAAGGCGCACTGGCCGGCATCGCGGCGACGGTGATGACGGCGGCCTTGCCGGGTTGGGAAGCAGCCTCGGTGCCGCCGCGTGTGGCGCTTTCGCGTTCCAGCCTGGAGAGCAAAGCCCGTCGCGCCGTGACGGGCGTGGCTGTCGGCGGGATCGCCGTGCTCATCTTGGGCATTGCCATCCTCGCCCTGCCCAGTCGGAACCTTGACCTGGCCTTTGCCGGAACATTCGCCGTCGTTATGGGATGCGCGATGCTCACGCCGTTGGGCATGGAATTCCTCATGCGCACCGCGTCGCCGTTGACGGGCCGCGCTTGGGGCACGCTCGGACGCATGGCCCCGCGCAACGTCGTCGTCTCGCTCAGCCGGACGTCGGTGGCCGTGGCGGCATTGATGGTCGCCGTGTCCGTCACGATTGGCGTCAGCCTGATGATCGGCAGCTTTCGGTACACCGTCATCACGTGGCTCACGCAAACGCTGCGGGGCGACATTTACATTTCTGCGCCCAGTCTCACGGCCACGCAATCCTCGACGAAAATTGACGCGCAAGTCGCGCAGACTGTTCAGGCTTGGCCGGGCATCGCCCGGATGGACACGTTGCGCAACGTAACGGTTGACTCGCCCAGCGGCCCTGTCCGCATCGCCGCCGTGAACAATCCTGATTTGGGCAACGAGCGCCTGTTCCTCTGGGTTGACGCATCGCCCGCCGCGATCTGGTCCGCGATGCAACAAGACGCCGTGGTCGTCTCCGAACCGTTCGCCCGCCAAACGAACCTGCCCCGGCGCGGTGGAACCGTCACGCTCTACGCCGACGACGGCCCGCACACGTTCCGCGTCGTCGGAGTCTATTACGATTACGCGTCGAGCCAGGGGACAGTGATGCTGTCTTCGCAAGTTTATGAGCGATACTGGCATGACGACGCGGTCACCGCCATCGCGCTGAGGCTCGCGCCCGGCGCGGATGCGGTGCAGGTGGCGCGCGAGCTGCAAGATGCTCTCATACCCATACAGCAAGTGTCCGTCCGCCCCAACCAGGCCTTGCGCGACGAGGCGCTCGTAATCTTTGATCGGACGTTTGCCATCACCGGCGCGCTGCAATTGCTGACGACGGTGGTTGCGTTCATCGGCGTGCTGAGCGCGCTGCTTTCGCTCCTGTTGGAAAAGCAACGCGAGCTGGGCCTCTTACGCGCGCTGGGCCTGACGGTGCGCGAAATCTGGGGACTGGTGATGCTCGAGACCGGACTGATGGGAGCCGTCGCCGGTTTGCTGGCCATGCCCACAGGCCTGGCGCTCTCTTATATTTTGATTTACATCATTAACCGCCGCTCATTCGGCTGGACGTTGCAGATGCGCGTGGGGCCTGCGCCTTTTGTCATGGCGCTCGTCATCGCTGTGATCGCCGCGCTGCTGGCCGGGGTCTATCCGGCGCGCAAGTTGGGCAGGCTGATGGCAGCGGAAGCACTCAGGTTCGAGTGACAAATTTCGGCACAGTCTGGCTTAAGCCAGACAAGTACGCGAAATGTCAAATCTCAAAATTCAAAAAGTTGGGCGAGGAATCATTCTGACCGGCATCATTCTGCTGTTGCTGGTCTTGCCGATCATACTCGCGCGTCGCGAGACGCCCAAGGTTCGCTCTCAGCTCGTCACAGCGGCAAGCGAATCCACCGGCTTTGCTCGCGCCGAAGGGCCACGCCCGCTCGTCTTTCCGGCGGACCACGGGCCGCACGATGACTTTCAGACGGAATGGTGGTACTATACGGGCAACGTACAAACGCCGGATGGGCGACATTTTGGCTACCAGTTGACGTTCTTCCGGCGCGCGCTGGTTCCGCCTGCGGAGCGTCAGGCGCGCTTGTCCGACTGGGCCACCGATCAAGTCTACATGGCGCATTTCGCGCTCACCGACGTCGCGGGCAAGCGTTTCCAGTCATTCGAGCGATTTGAGCGCGGCGCGGCTGGACTGGCAGGCGCGCAGGCTTCGCCGTTCGATGTGTGGCTGGACGATTGGAGCGTCGAGCAAGTCGAGCCGAACGTCTATCGCCTGCGTGCTTCGCAGGGCGATCTCGCGCTCGACCTGCAACTGCAAGATCGCAAAGGGCCTGTGCTGCAGGGCGACCAGGGTTATAGCCAAAAGGGTCCCGACCCTGGCAACGCCTCGTACTATTACAGCCTCACGCGGCTGGAAACATCCAGCACAATGCGCGTGGGCGATGCCTCATACCAGGTCAATGGCTTCTCGTGGATGGATCACGAGTGGAGCACCAGTTACCTGACGAGCAACCAGGTCGGATGGGACTGGTTCGCGCTGCAACTCGGCGACGGCAGCGAGTTGATGATGTTTCAAATCCGCAAGGCCGATGGCAGTGTTGACCCATTCGCCAGCGGTACGCTCATCGCGCCCGATGGCACGACGCGCCGCTTGAGCCGCGACGATTTCCAAATCACCGTCGGCGCGACATGGCGCAGCCCTCGCTCCGGCGCGACGTACCCCGCCGCGTGGACGATCAAGGTTCCATCGGCAGGCCTGACGCTCGACATCACGCCGTACCTGGCCGACCAGGAATTGAACGTGTCTTTCACTTACTGGGAAGGCGCGGTGCAGATCAGCGGTGCACATGCCGGTCGCGCCGTCAGTGGAAGTGGCTACATCGAGATGACGGGGTACGCCGGCTCGATGGCGGGGCAGTTTTGAGGTCAGTAGTGGGATGTCTACCAAAGTGCGGCTCTGCTCCTATGTGGTCAAGAAGGATACTGGTTTGGCTCCCAATCCTTTTGGGAACTATTGTACACTTGCTGTGTGTACACCTAACCACATGGGGATTTGCGCCCGTGAGGGTGATTGGTTCATTGGTACACAGAGTGTCGCTAAAGGTAACAAACTGATTTATGCCATGCGGGTTTCAGAGGTACTTGATTTTGACGAGTACTACAAAGACCCAAGATTTCAGACAAAGAAACCAGTAGTCAACGGAACCTGGTATCAACGTTGTGGCGACAATATGTATTACAGGGATGATTCAGGACAGTGGAGCAAACTTCCTTCCGTTCATCATCGCCACAAGAAACAGATAGATCAAGATCTCAAATTTCCGCGTGTCTTCGTAGCAGAGCATTTCTACTACTTTGGTGACAAGGCAATTGAAATTCCGCCCAAGTACCATAAGTTGATATGGAAGAGACAAGGATGCAAGTGGCACGACACAGACGTGGTCTTGGATTTTCTTGGTTGGCTGCAAGATAACTACACCGCAGGTGTTCATGGCGAACCATCCGAAATGCCAAAAGCGGCACAGGTCGAAATCATACCTGCAAATGAGGCCGGAAGCTGTAGTTATCCTGCTAACCAAGAGGAGAGGCGGAAATGTGCTCCTTAAGGATTGCCCTACTTCAAATGACCACCCACAGCACTGACCTCGCCGCGAATCTCGCCAAAGGCGACTCGTTTTGCCGCCGCGCCGCTGCGATGGGCGCGGACATTGCGCTCTTTCCAGAGATGTGGAACATCGGCTACACGCCATGTCCTGCGGATGCGGAAGGGCGCACAGGGTGGCACGCGCTCGCGCTCACTCAGCAAAGCGAGTACGTCACTCGCTTCCGAGAACTGGCGCACGAGCTCGACATGGCGATTGCGATCACCTATCTCGAACGTCGAGGCGAAACCTTGCGCAACTCGGTCTCGCTGATTGACTGGCACGGCGAAATCCTGTTCACGTATTCCAAAGTTCACCCGTGCGAGTTTGACTGGGAAGCGGAACTCGAACCCGGCGACGATTTCTACGTCGCCACGCTCGACACGAAAGCGGGGCCGGTGCAAGTCGGCGCGATGATTTGCTTCGACCGCGAGTTCCCGGAAAGCGCGCGCGTGCTCATGCTCAAAGGCGCAGAGATCATCCTGACGCCCAACGCCTGCGAGCTGGAAGCCAACCGTATCGGCCAGTTCCGCGCGCGGGCGATGGAGAACATGGTCGGCGTGGTAATGGCGAATTACGCCGCGCCGCAAGAGAACGGTCATTCGGTCGCGTTCAGCCCGGTCTGTTTCGATGATAACGGTCGCCCACGTGACCCGCTCGTCGTCGAAGCAGGCGAAAGCGAAGGCGTGTATCTGGCCGAGTTTGACCTGGACAAGATTCGGGCGTGGCGGGAGCATGAAGCGTGGGGCAACGCTTTCCGCAAACCGCGCCGCTATTCGCTCTTGACCTCGCTTGAGGTCGAGCCGCCGTTCATCCGAGCAGAGGCAAGAAGATAAACCGAATCGTCGCTAATCCATTCTTATATTCGCGTTCATTCGCGTAATTCGTGGAAGAAAAAGGAGCAACGTATGGGTCTACTCGAAAACAAAGTCTCCGTCATCACGGGCGGCACACGTGGGCTGGGGCTGGCGATGGCCCAGGCTTTTGTCCGCGAAGGAGCTTCCGTCGTCATCGCGTCGCGCTCGGCTGAAGCGGTCACGAAAACTGTGGACACGCTGCGCGCCGAGGGTGGTCAGGCCAGCGGTCTCGCCTGCGATGTGAGCGATCTGGCCCAGGTGCAGGCATTGGCCGATCACGCGCTGAACGCCTTTGGCCGTTTTGACATTTGGGTGAACAACGCCGGTATATCGCCTGCCTACGGTCCTACGGTTCACGTCCAGCCGGAAGAATTCGTCAAGGCGACGCAGACGAACATCTTGGGAACGTATTATGGCTCGGTCGTGGCTTTGCGACACTTGATGCCCAAGCGTTCCGGCAAGCTCATCAACCTCATCGGCGCGGGCGCTCGCCAGCCGGCGCCCATGCAAAACGCCTACGGCTCAAGCAAGGCCTGGATCCGCAATTTTACGTTGGCGCTGGCGAAAGAGTACAAAGATAGCGGCGTGGGCATCTTTGCCTTCAGCCCTGGCATGATGACGACCGACATGATCACCAATGTGCAAGTCGTGGCTGGATACGAACACTTGCTCCAGTCATTTCCAACCGTCGTTCGCGTGCTGGGCAAACCGCCGGAAGTGCCGGCGCGCAAAGCGGTGTGGCTGGCAAGCTCGGCCACGGATGGCCGCACCGGCCTTGAGGTGTACCTGTTCAACCCCGCCACGGCGCTGTTGAGCTTCCTGAGCGATCGAGCCCGTCGTCTCACCGGCCAGCCCGACACCTCGCCCAAACCTAACATCACGCCGATTCCGCCGGCGATTTGAACTTTCGCGAAGACGCAAAGCCGCACAGTCAATTGATTTCTTTGCGGCTTGGCGACTTGTTCATTCCGAACCTGGGAGCAAACCATGTCAGCGGATAAAGAGCTTGTCCTGGTAACCGGCGCGACCGGCTACATCGGCGGGCGATTGGTCGCGCAATTGCTGGAAGCCGGCTGCCGCGTCCGTGTGTTGACGCGCGACCCGGCCCGGCTGCAAGGCCGCACGTGGACCAACCAGGTCGAGGTGGTGCAGGCCGATGTCCTGCGCGCTGAAACATTACCGCAGGCGTTCGCAGGCGTCGGCGCGGCGTTCTACCTGGTGCATACCATGAACGGCGTGGCCGATTTCCGCGAGCGCAACAAATTGGCCGCGCGCAACTTTGGACAAGCGGCCCGCGCTGCGGGCGTCGGGCGCATCCTCTACCTGGGCAGCCTGGGCGATGCGGCAGCGGATCACTCGCAGCGATTGCTTTCGCGCCAGGAAACCGGCGATGCATTGCGCGAAGCGGCGCAGGGCGTGCTCGTCACCGAATTCCGCGCCAGCCTCATCATCGGCTGCGGCAGCATGTTCTTTGAGATGATTCGCGTCGGTACCGAGCGTGTTCCGGTGATGCTGGTTCCGCGTTGGGTCTTTACGCCGGTCCAGCCGATTTCGGTCTTTGATGTGGTCAGTTACTTGATCGCCGCGTTGCGAACACCCGCGAGCGCGGGGCAAGTCATCGAGATCGGCGGGCCAGAAGTGTTGAGCTACGGCAAGATGGTGATGGGTTACGCACGTGAGCGCGGCTTGCCGCACCTGCTCATTCCGGTGCCGATGTTTGCCGCGCGGCTCTCGTCGTATTGGGTCCACTGGGCCACGCCTATCTCGGCCAACATGGCCTATTCGCTCATTGAGGGACTGCGCGCGCCCGTCGTCGTTCGCGACGATACCGCGCGCCGACTATTCCCTGAAATTAAGCCGATGGATTACACGACGGTTCTAGAAAACTCATTGGCGCGCGTGGACGCGGGACAGGTGGACACGTCGTGGAGCGACGCGCTGGCGACGAGTCAAGGCGACATTGCGCCTGTGACGTTCGCCTGGCGCGAGGGCATGTTCATCGAGCGGCGACAGCGCGTCACGCCGGCGCCCGCCGAACAGTTATATCGCGTGTTTGCCGGTCTGGGTGGCGAGCATGGCTGGCTATACGGCACCTGGCTGTGGCGCGTTCGTGGCGTCATGGATCGCTTTTTCGGCGGCGTGGGCATGAGCCGGGGGCGACGCAACCCCGACGACGTCCACGTGGGCGACGCGGTGGACTTTTGGCGTGTGGAACAGGTCGAGCCGGGCCGGTTGCTGCGCCTGCGCGCGGAGATGAGAATGTTCGGCCCCGGCTGGCTGGAATTTGAGGCGCAGCCGCAGCTTGATGGCACAACGCGATTGCTCCAGACGGCCTTTTACGTCCCGCGCGGATTCTTGGGGCACGTGTACTGGTACTTGCTCGTCCCGTTCCATGCGTTTATCTTTTCCGGGCTGATTGATCAGATCGTCCGGCATGCGCAAGTCAATGCTGGCATCGCGCGAGAACGCAAGCTGGTGACAGCTTAATCGCCATAGCCAATTTACCCTTCGGGCCGGATGCACGCCTTTCGACGCTTCTGACTCCTCAGCAAACAATCACTCTCAACTCCCGCTCAAACGTCGTCAGACTCTCGCTGCCGGTGGCCGTAATCACCACATCGTCCTCAACGCGCACACCGCCCTTGCCCGGCAGATACACGCCCGGCTCGACGGTGAACGTCATCCCCGGCTCAAGCATCGTCGTATCGCCTTCACATGCGAACGGCGGCTCGTGGGCCTCCAATCCCAGCCCGTGCCCGGTGCGATGCGTAAAGTACTCGCCCAGGCCCGCGTCGGCAATGACCTTGCGCGTGGCGCGATCTACTTCTTGAATCTCGACGCCGGGCCGCGCAGCCTTGCGGCCAGCCTCATTCGCGCGCTTGACCACGTCGTAGACGCGGCGCAGCTCGTCGCCCGCGCTACGCGCGTCGCCTACGGCAAACGTCCGCGTGATGTCGCTGGCATAGCCGCCCACACTCACGCCAAAGTCGAACAGCAGCACGTCACCCGACCGCAAGCGCCGGTCGCCGGGCGCGCCGTGCGGGAGCGCGCTATTTGGCCCGGAAAGAACGATCGGCTCGAAGGGCAAGCTTTCTGCGCCGCCGCGCAACATCTCTAGCACTAGCTCATTGGCAATCTCGCGCTCGGTCATCCCGACGCGGATTTTCGTCAGCGTCGTTTCTAGCGCCGCCTCGGTGATAGCGACGGCCTGCCGCATGTGCGCGATTTCGACCTCATCCTTGCGCATCCGCAGGCTCGCCAGCAGCGGGCCCGCATCGGCAAAACGCACGCCGGGCGCGCTGGCCTCGATCAGCCTCAGCTCGCGCACGCGCATCACCAGCTCTTCGACAGCCAGCGTCTTGCCGGAGAGCGTCAACACTTTGCTGGCCGCCGCAAACGCCGCCACCGGTCCCTCCTCGTCTGACCAGGGAAAGAGTTGCCAGTCAATCTTCACCGGCCCGGATGCGGGCTTGGTCGCCTCAAGCGCAGGCAACACCAGCGCGGGCTGGCCATACACCGGAAAGAACGCTACTGTCGCACGCTCCATCAGGTGAAACGGCAAGCCGGTGAGATACAGCATATTCGCGCCCGGCATCACCGCCACGCAGTCCACGCCACGTTTCGCCGCCGATTCGATCAGTTGTTGAATTCGCAGGTTCATCGCGCCTTCCTCATCTCTTTACACTTCTTATCCGTGAATTACATGAATGAACGCGAATATGAATTAGTGGGGATTCGCGTAATTCGCGGACAAATCACGCCCTCCGCAACACCATCCGCGTCACCATGCGCACCTCGTCCGCGCCGACGAGGAACGACGCCAGCGCATACACTCCGCCGCCGATGACGACGCCGATCCCGCCGCGCAAGATCGCACCGCCCGGCAACCCGGCGGGCGCGAAGGTGAGGAACGTCCACACCACCGCCGCCATCGCCGCCGCTGCCAGCCCCGATTTGCCCAATGCGACCCACGTTCGCGCGCCGCCCAAGCCGCCCACGCGCGGACGCAGGAACCACAAGAGCAGCGCCATCTCAACGAAAGCCGCAATCGAGTTCGCCAGCGCCAATCCCGCGATCTGCATCGGCCCGATGAGCGACAAGCTAAGCAGCAGATTGGCAACCATCGCTACCACGCCGATGTAAACCGGCGTGCGCGTGTCGTGCAGCGCGTAAAACGCGCGCGTGACGATCTCGATGCCGGAATGGGCCACCAGTCCCGGCGCGTAAAACATCAGCGCCAACGCCACGGCCTCCGTCGAAGACCCCCGAAACTTGCCGCGCTCAAACATCGCCTGGATGAGCGGCACACGCAAAACCAGGAGACCTACTGCCGCCGGAATCGTCACAAAGAAAATCACGCGCAGTGTGGCAGCCAGCGCCTCGCTCATCGCATCCTTTTGACCGCGCGCGGCCTGCTCGGCAAACGTGGGGAATGCCGCCGTGGCAACTCCCTGCGCGAACACGCCCTGCGGCAGCAGCATCACACGGAATGCATAGTTCAACGCTGCCACCGCGCCCGTGCCCAGCCGCGAAGCCAGGTTCGTCTCGACCAGGAAGTTGAGCTGCACCACAGCCAGTCCAAACATGCGCGGCCCCATCAGCCACAGCACCCGGCGCACGCCCGGATCGCGCAGTGAGAGCACGGGCGCATAGCGCATCTTGCAGCGCACCAGCCCCGGTAATTGAACCAGCAAATGTAGTAACGCCCCGACAACCGCGCCAATCGCCACACCCATCGGCCCAAGCCGGGGAACGAGTAGCCACGCGCCGAGGATGATGCCGATGTTGTACGCCGAAGGGGCCAGCCCCGGCAACAAGAACTGTTGCTGCGCATTGAGGATACCCATGCTCAGCCCGGACACACCAAAAATCACGGGACAAATGAGCAGCACACGCACCAGCGATACGGTGAGTGCATGTTTCTCCGGGCCAAAGTCTGGAGCCAGCGCCCAGGCCAGCGGCGAAGCGAACAGCGCAGCCAGTGCCGCCAATACGCTGGTGGTGATGAGCAGCAAGTTGATAACGCCGGAGGCGAGCCGCCACGCCTCCATCTTGTCATCATGCACCCAATAATCGGCGAACGTGGGGATGAAAGCAGAGGCGAGCGCCCCGCCTGCTATCAACAAGAAAATCGTGTCGGGGATGCGGAAGGCAGCGTAATAAGCATCTGCCGCATCGCTAGTGCCCAGTTGCGCCGCGATGACCACGTCGCGTGCCAGGCCGAGCAACCGGCTGGCGACGAAGGCCGCCATCACAATGCCCGCCGCGCGCGCAATCTGACGATGTCCTGAATTCATAGTGGGGCATTATACCACGCGCGCGGCTGTTTCCAGAATGGACAGGGCCCACGTCAGTTCACTCCGACTGACGTGGGCCCCGCATTCGCGTTCCCATAAGGGCTGACTTGATAATCGCTTGCCCGTTTGGCGAAGATGATTCTATCACAGACATCACTCGCGCAATGGACGCGCACCCTACGAGTCTCCTACGCGAGCGGTGAACGTCGCCGGCATGATAACGTGTGTTTGGCCTACGCTTGTGCGAGGCGGAGCGGATGCAGGCGACCAAGCGTGGCTTGCTGAAGGGTGGCTCGACGCCGAGTTGCAACAAGAGATCGCGATACAGACCGGTGATGCCAGTGGTCGGGTCGGTCGTACTGACGCTCCTGGTCCGCGGTCGGGGGGCGCTGCGCGTGGGATTCAGTGTGCCCCGCCTGGACTGGCGGCGCGTCAGGCGCATCCTCAACATCGGGCTTCCGGCGGGCGCGGAGCAAATCTTGCTCCAGTTTGCGCTCACCAGCCTCACCGTTGTCATCGCGCGCTTTGGCACGGACGCATACGCGGCTCACCAAGTGGCCTGGCGGATTGCTCAGCTTTCGTTCTTGCCGGGCTGGGGGTTTTCCGTAGCCGCCACGACGCTGGTCGGCCAGGAGTTGGGCGCCAAGCAGCCACAGCGTGCAAAGGAGAGTGGTTACGTGGCGCTTTCGCTCCGGCAAATGGCAAAGCATCCGCGTGTAGCCTATTCTTACCGTCTAGCTTTCGGACCCTGTTTCTGTCCGTTTTGTCCGAAGGTTCGGGCTTTTGGCGCTTGGTTGCCTGTGAATTGCGACGAAATGGGTTTATTTATAATGGGTTTATTTATAATGTAATGGCGCGTGTCCGGTTATCAAGCGCGCCGTGCATTCGCAGCAGTGCCGGCGTGTTATAGCATGAAAGGAGGTTAACGACAGAAAAGATTTCCCGGTGTCTTGATGCCTCGAACTGCACCTGGTGCACTTGCGATCTCGATGAGGCAACCGTCGTTCTATTCATCCATACAACCATGCACAAAGAAAGGAAGATACCATGAAACCCAAGACATTTTCTATCCTCGCATCCGTGTTCGTGTTGGCGGCGCTCTTGATGACCAGCGGGAACGGTATCTTGGCGCAAGGGCCGCTGCCTCCCCAGGGGCCGCATCCTCAGGCGCCAGAGGCAGAGGATGCAGGCTCTGTTGAGCCTGTGATACTACGCGACCTTGGACCGCAGTCGCCAGAGGCCGCCGCCGCCAACGTCAACGCGGACGGCATCTTCACCTACCAGGGCCAACTGAAATTCAACAGCACCCCCTACGACGGCGCCTGCGATTTTTCATTCCGCCTATACGACGCCGCCACAAGCGGCTTATTGGTCGCTGGCCCGTACACTGCAACCAACGTCATCGTGAGCAAGGGCCTGTTCAGCGTGCCGATCAACTATCAGAACTGGGGGCCGCAGCGCGGGATTCAAATCGCGGTGCGCTGCCCGGCTGGAAGCGGCAGCTACCAGGCGCTCAACCCGCGCCAAAAAATCACCGCCGCGCCGTATGCCAATAGCTTGAGGCCTGGCTCGTACACGGCTTATACGGATGCATCGGGCAACACACTTACCGGCGTATATATCTCCGATCCTCCCTGGGCCGGGATTGACGCCTACGCCTACTACACGGGCACCCCTGGCCTGTATGGCTATACAGGCGCCAATGCCAACACCCCGGGTGTCATGGGCATATCAGGGCCAACAGGCGTGTGGCGCGGCAACACCGGTGTGATGGGGCTTGCCTCCCAAGGAACACGTGCCAACGCTCACCCGGGTGGTGCTTTCTACGATGCGGGTGGCACGTTCGTGGGACCAAACGGCGTGATAGGCGCCGCGTCGAAGGACTCGAGTGATGGCTATGGCGTCATCGGCATTACGACTGGCACGTTTGGCGTTGGCGTCTATGCCGAGTCATTGGCCTCGACCGGCGCCAACTATGGCGTGTATGGCACATCCCGTTCCTCCAATGGTACTGGCGTCTATGGTCAGGCCAGTTCCTCGACCGGCACTACCTATGGTGTGTATGGCACATCCTCCTCCGCCAGTGGCATCGGCGTAAGAGGAGTGAGTGTCTCCGGTGTTCCGGGTGGACTTGGTGGTATGTATTCGCCTGCCGTGTGGGGCGACACCAACACTGGCAATGGTGTGATTGGCACCTCCAGTAGAAACGGCGGCGCCGCCGTCGTGGGTAGCTCCACTGGTGGTGGTCTGGTCGCCGGTGTTAGGGGAACTATCACTTCCACCAGCGGATACGCAGGTTGGTTTGACACGTCCGCCGGAAATGGTGTTTACATTACTACGCCAAGCGGCAAGGTGGGCCTGAATGTGGTCGGCGGATCCAAGAATGCCGTCGTCCGCACGAGCGAGGGTAGCCGCTTGCTCTATACTGAAGAGTCCACGCAGGTCTGGTTCACCGACTATGGCTTTGGCAAGCTCGTGAATGGCGTAGCGGTCATTCCCATTGACCCGATCTTTGCGCAGACGGTCAATCTCAAAGAACCGTATCACGTCTTTGTCCAAGTCTATGGCGATGCCGAGGTCTATGTGGGCAACCGCACGCCCACACAGTTTGAAGTTCATCTGCGCGGCAGCGGGGATTCGAACGTCGAGTTCTCGTACCGCATCGTCGCCATGCGGTTGGGCTATGAGAATGCCCGGTTAGCGCCAGCGCCGTGGGCCGACAATGATCCCAATCTCTATCCGGAGAGACAGAATACATACACTGGACCTGGTTCATTACTGCCCGGCAGCGTGGAGACCAATGTTTCGCCGCAACCCGCTCACCAGAGCCGGTGAGCCGTGCTACCTAGAGGAGGTGAACGATGAAAAAGCACAACTGGCTGGTGTGGTGGATAGTGATACTGTTTCTGTTGGGTATGAGTGCGACTGTGGTATACGCCCAAATCGGCGGCGGCTACGACTTGACGTGGAGCACAATTGACAACGGAGGCTACATGTTCAGCACAGGTGGCGCCTATAGCCTGGGCGGAACGATGAGCCAACCGGATGCGGGTGTGTTGTTGAGTGGCGGAGGGTACACGCTCGCCGGAGGATTCTGGGCCGGGGCGGCGACGCAATACCGCATCTATCTGCCAGTGGTACTGCGCGCAAGTTGAGCACGCCTTTTTCGGTCTGAGGCAAGGCTTGAAACGCGAGTCCCTCGATGTGTGGGACTCGCGTTTTCTTGGCGCTTGCCATCGAGTGTGTAATATTTGAAACGAGTTGTTTCCTCATCTTGCTGCAATCGTCATTGCGGGGCGGCGATTGCACAACTCTTGACCTGGGTACGCCCACTTGGATCCCCCTTTGGACATAGCCCAGTTGATTGTGCCCATTATGCAAGATAGAAAGGGGAAAACCTCATGCAGCCCAAATGATTTGTCCAACCCTCATCCGAGGGAATGCTACACCAGTCTGATACTTAAACCATGAGAGCCGAGGACGCCGACCCCCGGCTCTCTACTAAAAGGAGGAGAAGAAATACCCGCCCGCTGCCCTGACGATTGAAGAATACCATAACTCACTCAACTTGACACAACGCTAGACCTACGATTACCCTACGCAAAATGGCCCCCCCTTGCGAAGGGTGACCCATTTTGCAGCGAACTCGATATTCGCATCTTCGCAAGGGCAAGACACTCAGAAAACAGCGTCCTATGCTATAATCGCGCCCATGCAAATCTACTTTTCCGGGGCCATCTCTGGCGGGCGTGACGACCTGTCGGTCTACCAACACATCCTCGCACACTTTCAGGCCGCCGGGGTCGTCGTTCCGTCGGCGCACGTGGCCGACCCTGCGGTCCTTTCACGTGAATCATCCATATCGCCGCGCGATGTGTATCAGCGCGACATCGGCTGGATCGAGCAAAGCGACGCGATGGTGGCCGAAGTGTCCACACCCTCCCTGGGCGTGGGCTATGAAGTGGGTTACGCGCTGCACATTGCCCAACCTGTCCTGTGCCTCTACCGGCGCGGGCTGTTCATCTCCAAGATGATCACCGGCAATCCCGCGCCCACGCTCGTCGTCGCCACCTATGCCGACCTGGTTGAACTCGACGCGCACCTCGACTCGTTCCTCAATTCATGCGTCTCAAAGAATGTCAATGTCTAAACCGGCCTGGAAACTAACGCGACCTCCACGCGCGCTCATCTGGATACTTTTAGCCGCCATCCTGCTGGTCGCGGTGTTCTTGCGTACCTACGAGTTGGACCGATTCCCAATAGGGCCGTATTATGACGAAGCTGCGGCCACGATCCTGGCCGGTGACATCGCGGCCGGACGCTCCCTGCCGATCTTTATCACTTCCTACACCGGCCACGAAGTCTTGTTCTACTATCTGGCGGCTGTCGTGATGTGGCTGATGGGCATGACAGTCTTGGCGTTGCGGCTGACTTCGGCGTTGGTCGGCGTGGCGACGGTGCTGCTAACCTACGTGCTGGCGCGTGAATGGTTCGACGATGAGCCTGTCGTCGAGTCACACTGGTTGGGGCTGTTTGCTGCTGCGCTCATGGCGACCTCGTTCTGGCACGTCTCGGTGAGCCGCTATGGGCTCCGAGCCATCACGCTGCCACTCGTGCAATCATTGATGCTGCTGGCTCTCTGGCGAGGACTGCGGCTCAACCGTTGGAAGTGGATCGTTGCGGCGGGCGTTTTCTGCGGGCTGATTGCCTACACGTATCTTTCGAGCCGGATCGTGCCGGTGGCGTTGGCAATCCTGCTGCCGCTAGTGCTCATCGCCGAACGAAGACAGTGGCGACTGCGGCTGATGCAACTGGGCAGCCTGGCGCTCGTCGCGCTGATTGTGTTTGCGCCGCTGGGCATCTTTTTCGTCACGCACCCGGAAACCTTTTCCGTGCGGATGAATCAGATCTCGATTCTCGCCGAAGGCGGGGGAGGCACGTGGCAAACCGTCGCACTTCGCAACACACTGCGCGCACTGCAAGTCTTTACCTGGCGCGGCGACCCGGATGCGCGTCTCAACCTTCCCAACTTGCCCATGTTCCAGGGGCTCGCGCCTGCGTTTTATTTGGGGCTGGTCGTCGTCATTCTACGATTGGCAAACAGGAGCGGCTTTCTTGGACGTGTTCGCTATGCCACGCTCGTCATCTGGCCGCTCGTGATGCTGATCCCCACCATCCTTGCCGACCCGACGCAAGTTCCACACAGCCTGCGAGCCCTCGGCGTGATGCCGCTCGTCTTTTTCATTCCCGCGTTAGGGCTTGTCGCAGTTTTGAGCGTGCTGCGGCGGTATATACACAACCCACGCTGGATGACGACGCTGGCCTCTGCTGCGTTCTTGGTCACTCTGACAACGAGCGCCGTGCTTACGTTCCAAGACTATTTTGTGCGCTGGGCACGCCAGCCCAAACTGTACTATTCCAACGACGGCGACCTGGCGGACATGGCCCGCTATCTCAACTCGCTGCCGGACGACGGGCGAACGCTTTACGTCGGCGCGCCCGACTATCGCCATCCGACGGTGGCAGCGCTGGCCCGCAACTATTCCCGGATAAAATGGGTGCAAGGCGGCGAAGCGTTTGTGTTTTCACCCAACCCGGCGATTTACGCTTGGTCGCACGCGGCGCTGCCCGATGATTGGTGGCTGGCGTCGTACTTTTCACCAGAATCGCGCATCGCTCAAAAACTTGCGCCGGATGGAACACTGGCTTACCTCGTTCACAGACGCGATCAGCCGCCGGTGCTCTCTCCCACTTTTTCTCTGCATGCAAATTTCGGCGGCGTGATCGAAGCCATCGGCTACGATGTGTTGCGAGATCGTCCTTCCGGCGGCAGAACAGACGCGGCAGTGTATTGGCGCATCCTTCGCAAGCCGGAGCGAGGTGACTATAGCGAGTTTATCACGCTGAACGATGCCGGGGGCATGAACTGGGGACGGGGCGGATCGTTCGCCTATCCTTCGGAGCAATGGTCGCCGGGCGAGATCATCGCCGAGCGTGTCCGCGTCCAGACGGACGACGGCACGCCGCCCGGTAGCGCGTACACGCTCAAGCTCGGCTGGTGGTCGGCCTCGAACGGGCAACGATTACCCGTGATAGACACGCAAGGGAACTTTGCCGGGACGACCATTACGATTGGCCCCATCACGGTGACGCGCCGCATCCGCGCACTCGATCTCAACATGCTCAATATCTCACACCGGTTGAACGCGAATTTTGGCGGACTAGAATTGTTGGGCTTTGATCAGTGGCCGTCCTCGCTGCGCCAGGGCGAGTCCGAGTTCCTCACTTTGTACTGGCAAGCCATAACTGCTCCTCTGCCCGACCGGCAGGTAACACTCCAACTGCGCGCGCCCGATCAGAGCGTTCGTGTGCTTTCGCGCGGCGGGCCGGTGCATGGAACGTATCCCACGTCTCAGTGGGAAGCCGGCGAGTTTGTCGCCGACCGGCTGGCGTTGCGCATTCCACCGGACACGCCGCCCGGAACCTACACACTCGAAGCGCAGGTAGATGACCTGCCGGTTCAGCCGCTCGGCCACTTTGACGTGCAGGCTATTGCTCGCACATGGACGCCGCCGACGGCTCAGCATCCGATGTCGGTCACGCTTGGCAACCAGATCATGCTGGCAGGGTATGACGTCAAATATCAAATTTCGGCACAGTCTGGCTTAAGCCAGACGAGTACGCGAAATGTCAAACCTCAAGAGGTTGAGGTCCGCTTGTATTGGCAAGCGTTGCGCGAGATGAATGAAAACTATACCGTGTTCGTGCATCTGGCGGACAAGGACGGAATCGTGCGCAGCCAGAAAGACAATGCGCCCGTAAACGACACATATCCGACGTCGCTCTGGCAGCCCGGCGAGTTTGTCACCGATACTTACAAGCTCCCCCTCCCGCCCGATTTGCCAGCGGGTGATTACGGGATTGAAGTCGGAATGTACTTGGCCGAAACCGGCGAGCGACTGCAAGTCGTCGGGAACGGCGATCACGTGGAGTTGGGCAAGGTGAGCCTTGCGCCTTGAACGGAATAGGTGCAACGCCAAGATGCCAAGACACACAGCAACAAGATTGTGCAGTGGCCTTGCAGGTGTGGTATACTTTTGACTATGAACCATCGCCCGTTATCACACATCCGAATCTTGGTGGGCTGCGCCGTTGCGCTCGTCGTCTTGCAGACGGCGGCTCTTCCATCCGCCGCGCAAGCTGACCCCGCCGTTGAGATGCTTGCTCGCATCAATGCCGCGCGAGTGGCGCAGGGATTGCCTCCCTACGCCTATAACGAAAAACTCGCTGCTGCCGCGCAAGCGCACAGCAAGGACATGGCGGCCACTGGCAAAGTGGACCGCACCGGCACCGAGGGTTCCTCACCTAAGAGCCGCATCCTGGCCGCCGGATACGGCCAGTGGACGATTGGCCCCGTCATTGACGAGGCGATCTACGGCGGCACCGATGGTGCGCAAGGAGCATTCGAGTGGTGGATGAACGCTCCCACCGACAAAGGCCGCCTCCTCAGCACGCGCTTTCGTGAGGTCGGCATCGGCGCGGCGACGGCTTCCAACGGCTGGATTTATTGGACGCTCGACCTGGGCGCGCAGCCCAATGTGTTGCCTGCCTTTGTCAATGAGGGCGTGACCCGCGTGGACACAACAATAGTGACACTGACGTTAACCACCGAGAACGCTGTGCCAGCCGGGGAAGGCACTAACACCATCGGCCAGCCTGTCCAGGTGCGCGTGGCGTCCGATGATTCGTTCACCGGCGTAGATTGGCAGCCATGGGCAACCGAAGTTCCATTCCAATTGCTGCCCAAAGCTCAACAAACCATCTATGTGCTCTACCGGGATGCGCAGGGACGCACGGTCCCCGTTTCGATCAATGTGACGCTGACCAATGTCCCAGCGGTGCCGACGGCCACTTCCACACGCACGCCCACTGCCACTCTTCCCCCGACGCTCACACCGCAGGCAACGAACACGCCCAAACCGACTGAGACGTATCCGCCATCGCGCACACCCGCGCCCACTGTGGCCGGCAGCGAGCCTACGACCCCGGCGATCACCAGCGCTCCGCCAACGGACACGCCGTCTTCCTCCCCAACGACACCCGGCATCGCGCCGCCCACCCGATCACGCGCCACGCCGCGGCCGCGTGTCACACCGACAGTCGCGGTCGCCGGGCCGTCTGATTCTCCACCGCGCGATTTGCCGCTGGCCGTGTGCGCATTGCAAGCGATGGCGTTCGTGTTGGCCGCGCTTCTCATCGCGCGCCGGTCGCTCAACCGGTTGCCGCCTGCGCCCGTGCCGGATGCTACCCATGCGGAGCAACCGCTGTCCAAGTCGAACACTTGACACAATGACCAGGTGACCCGGCGACTGATTGACCAGGAAACGGATTGACTGCATGACGACGATGGAACCCATCCTTGTCCTCTCGACGATGAAGTTTGACCCGGCATTGCTCGATCGAATCCGTGCCGTATCCGAACGCATCGTCTTAACGCAACACACCACGCCCAACGCCGAAGCGATCCCCGCCGAAGGGGTCGAACAGGCCGAGGTGCTTTACACTTTTGGTGTGCTGCCGCGTCCCGAACAAGCTCCCTATTTGCGCTGGGTGCAACTCCACAGCGCCGGCGTCAATCACATCATCCAACACCCGCTGTTTGCGTCAGACGTAATGTTCACCACCACGAGTGGTCTGCACGCCATCAACATCGGCGAATATGTCTTGGCTTCAATCCTGGCCTGGACGCGCCACTTGCCTGAACTGCTCGACCTGCAACGGAAAAAACAATGGCCCTCTGATCGCTGGACGTGCTGCCAGCCCACCGAGTTGCGCGGCTCGACCCTTGGAATCGTTGGCTATGGCAGCATCGGGCGCGAGGTGGCCCGGCTGGCGAAAGCATTTGGGATGCGCGTGCTGGCCGTCAAGCGGCGCCGCGAGTCCACGGGCGAACACGGCGCGTTCGAGTTGACCGGGCTGGGCGACCCGGCCGGCGTTTTGCCGGACGCGCTATACGGCCCGGAACAACTGCGTGAGATGTTGGCGCAGTGTGACTTTGTCGTGCTGACCGTCCCGCTGACACAAGAGACGCGCGGCATGATTGGCGAAGCAGAGTTGCGCGCGATGGAACCTACCGCCTATCTGGTCAACATTGGGCGCGGCGAAGTCTGCGACGAGGCCGCGCTGATTCACGCGCTGCAAGACAAGTGGATTGCCGGCGCGGGGCTGGATGTATTCACGCAAGAACCGCTGCCGGAGACCAGCCCGCTGTGGACGTTGCCCAACGTGATCCTCACGCCGCACATCTCTGGCTTTACGCCTTATTATGAACAGCGTGCGGTAGACATCTTTTGCGAAAACCTGCGCCGTTACATCGCGGGCCAACCGCTCTTGAACCTCGTGGACAAGTCAGCCGGCTATTGATTGCATTTGAGATTTGATATTTGAGATGTTCAACAGCCTGCGCTTTCGCCTGATTGTTTCCTACATTGTCGTCATCGCTGTCTGCCTGACGATCATTGCGGTGACACTGGCGCTGCTCGTGCGCAGCGACCCGTTCAGCCGGGAACTCACACAGGAACGGTTGATCCCTGTGTTAAACAACGTCGTACGCCTGGCTCAGCAAGACCTGCGAACCGGCACCGCGCCCGAACAGGTGATGGCCGACTTGCGCACACGGGTTGACATGCAAACGACGCGCGTGCTGTTCGTCACCGGAGTTAACCGGCACATTGTGGCCGATAGCGGCAATACATTGAAAAGCCGCAACTTGGGTGAGATCACTTCCGGCCTGCCCCAACGCTTATCAGGTGGACTCACAAGCGGCAAGATTGACGTGGGCGATAAGCAACTCTGGGTCTATGTGGCCCGGCTCGTCGCCGGTCCCCAGAACACGGGTGTGGTTGTGGCGCAAGCCCCAGAACGGAGCGGCTTTGCCTCGCCGATCTATGCGCAGATGTTGAGGCAACTGGCGCTGTCTGGCTGCATCGGTGGGTTGCTTTCGGTGCTCATGGCGTTGCTCATTGCCGGATCCGTGTCAAGCCCATTGCGCCGGCTGGCCAAGGCCGCCGCCGCCATCGCCCAGGGCGACTATAATCAAACGGTGCCGATGCAAGGCCCGACCGAAGTTCAAGAACTGGCGACCAACTTTAACTCGATGGCCGAACAGGTGCGCGCCAGCCAGCAAAGCCAGCGCGATCTTCTCGCTAACGTCTCGCACGATTTAAATACGCCTCTCACGTCTATCCAGGGTTTTGCGCAAGCCATCACCGACGGCGCGGCAGGCGACCCCACAAGTGTCCGCCATTCCGCCGACGTCATCCAGGACGAAGCGCAGCGCATGTCGCGGATGGTCAGCGAGTTGCTCGACCTGGCGCGCATCGAGTCGGGGCAGATTGCGATGCGCCGCGAGACGGTTCATCTGAACGCCGTGCTGCGCGACTGTGTGGACAAGCTGACGCTGCGCGCGCAGCAAACCGGCGTGACGCTAAACGCTCAGGTCCCCGATAATCTGCTCGTCGTTTTGGGCGACGGCGACCGGCTGGCCCAGGTGTTCACCAACTTGATGGATAACGCGCTCAAGCACACGCCGGAAGGCGGCAAGGTCACATTGGCGGCGCGCGCGCTGTCCGGCTCATCCATCGTCCGGCGCGGCACGCTGCGCGCCTGGTCGGCGGGCGTGGAAGTGAGCGTGGCCGACACCGGCAGCGGCATCCCGCCAGAAGACCTGAGCCGCATCTTTGAACGATTCTACCAGGTGGACAAGTCGCGCCAGCGCGGCAGCGGCCTGGGGCTGGGGCTGGCGATTGTCAAACAGATTGTCGAAGCACATCACGGGGCCATCCACGCCGAAAGTGTCGTCGGGCTGGGATCGCGCTTCGTGGTGACGCTGCCACTCGACCCTGGCGCCGACACGACGCAAGCCGCCCGCAAGCGATGATGCGAATTGACATCCGCCAGGCTGTGTGATATGGTTCCCCACAACGCAAGTGATGGAGCCGGAACTGTGACACTGACCGCGCAAGCACTCACATGGCTAAAGACGCTGGATGAGCGATGGGAACGTTACCTGCGCGAAGCGCGAGCTATCGAGTAATACCCAAGCCTATGACTGAACACATTCTCGTTATCGAAGACGAAACACGCATTGCAGACCTGCTGCGCCGCGGCCTGACTTACGAAGGCTACCGCGTGAGCGTGGCCGGCGACGGCTTGAGCGGCCTGGCGAAAGCGCGCGATGATCCGCCCGACCTGGTCATCCTCGACTGGATGCTGCCCGGCCTGGACGGGTTGGAAGTCTGCAAGCGACTGCGCGCCGCTGGCCCGGTGCCCATTATCATGCTCACTGCCAAAGAGTCCGTGCCGGACCGCGTGGCCGGGCTGAACGCCGGCGCGGACGATTACGTCGTCAAGCCGTTTGCGTTTGACGAATTGTTGGCCCGCATCCGCGCGCAGTTCCGCCGCACGCGCCCCCCGGCATTCGAGGTGCTCCATTTTTCCGACCTGGCAATGGATACGGCCACGCGCGAGGTCTTGCGCAGCAATCGCAAGCTGGAACTGACCACGAAGGAATACGACTTGCTGGAGCTTTTCCTGCGCCATCCACGCCAGGTGTTGACGCGCGAGGTGATTTACGACCGCATCTGGGGCTATGACTTTGGCGGCGAAAGCAACATTATCGAAGTCTATGTGCGGTACCTGCGCCAAAAGATGGAAGCCGATGGCGAAGCTCGCCTCATCCAGACTGTACGCGGCGTAGGCTACGCGCTGCGTGAGGAGTAGAGCTTAGCCTACCCTCACCGATTATTCACCGCACTTTCATCTCCCGTTAAGTCTTGCGCTCGATAATTGAGGCAACTAGAACGACGGGAGCAATAACCAACGGTTAATGTTGCGCGGCAAGCGGCAAAGGTAAATCCCTTTCACCGATCCGAAATCGCAAAAGGCAAATCGCAAACCCGAATGTCTATCCGCACCCGGCTGACCTTATGGTACACGAGCGTCCTGGCAATTTTCATCGTCGTGCTGGGAACCATCGTCTACGCCGTGCTCGCCTTCAACCTCGTCGCCGGGCTTGATCGCACGCTGCACGACACGGCCAGTCAGGTCATCAGCACGGCTCGCGTGCGCCCCCTGTACGATGTCCAGGTCATCACCATCCCCGAACTGGACGTGTTCGGCTCCAACGTCTACATCGAGGTCATTGACTCGGATAAGCAGCTCACTCGCAAATCTGCTAATCTGCAGCGCTTCGCGGGGACGTTGGATGACACCGGTCTGCGTGGGGTCGAAAGCACCCGCCAGCCCGTCACGCGCGACGTGCGAACCGGCGGCGCGCACTTGCGCGTCCTCACCGTCCCCCTCCTCGTCAACGATCAACTTGTCGGGTATTTGCAGGTCGGGGCGGTGCGAGAGCAGGTGGATGATGCGCTGAACCTATTGCTCATCGTGCTGGTCGGCGGCGGGATGGGGGCGATTGTGGCTTCTGCCGTGGTGGGGCGGCTGCTGGCTACCCAGGCGCTCCATCCCATAGACACGATCACACAGACGGCGTTGGCGATCAGCCGCGCCGACGACTTGGACAAACGCATCCCGCAGGTGGGACCTCAGGACGAAGTGGGCCGGCTGGCGACGACGTTCAACATCATGCTCGACCGGCTCGAGAGGCTGTTCCGCGGCCAACAGCGATTCATCGCCGACATCAGTCACGAACTACGCAACCCGCTCACGACGATTCGCGGCAACGTGGATTTGATGCGGCGCATGAACTGCGTGGACTTGCCCTCGCTTGACGCCATCCAGGTCGAGTCGGAGCGGATGACGCGCATGGTGGGTGACCTGCTTCTGCTGGCCCAAGCTGACGCCGGGCAACTCATCCGCCGCGAGCGCGTCGAACTGGACACGTTAGTGCTGCAAGTCTATCGCCAGGTCCGCCCGCTGGCCGAGGGCATCGAGCTGGTCATCGGCGCAGAAGACCAGGCGACGATCCTGGGCGACCCCGACCGCATCAAGCAATTGCTGCTCAACCTGGTGGACAATGCGATCAAATACACGCCGCAAGGCGGCAAGGTGACGTTGGGTTTGCAGCGCGTCGAGGGCTGGGCGCAGCTTTCGGTGGCCGATACCGGCATCGGCATCCCGGCGCAAGACCTGCCACACATCTTTGAGCGATTCTACCGCGTGGATAAGGCGCGCAGTCGAGCGGCCGGCGGCACAGGTCTAGGGCTGTCCATCGTGCAATGGATTGTCCAGGCGCACAACGGTAAGATTGACGTACAGAGCGAGACGGGCAAAGGCACGACCTTCACCGTCTGGCTGCCATTGGCATAGTCGCTATCGGATAACAGCCTACAGTTCGATTTCCACCAGGGCGCTATCTTCGGCTTAAGCGGGATGGCGCCCTGGTGGTATAATTACTCGCACTCTTTCCAGCCAGGGAGTTCACTGTGAATGAATCCCAATCCAATCGAACCGGCTTGATTGCTGTTGGCATCGGCATCACGCTGGTGGTGTGTTGCCTGTGCATCGCCGCGATAGCCGTGTGCGCCTGGGGCATTGTGCTCACCAACACGCCGGAGCCTACCCGCGCCGTCCAGATCAGGCCGAATGTGACTCGCACCCCTCGCCCGACAGCCACACCCGGTCCACGCATCACGCTGACGCCGCGCCAACCGTCAACCACACCTTCGGCTAGTCTGAACCCCCCCTCGGACCTGCAGCGCGATCCAGTGCCAACGGATGCGATGGACACGGCCCGGCTTTTAGAGTTAGCCGACATTCCCAAGCGCGACATGCGCGATGTGGCGCTGCGCCTGGCCGATCCCGGCGTGCCTATCCCCGAAACCACACGCAGCCAGCCGTGGAATTTCAAGGTCGGCGACAAGCATGGCTTCTGGGTCTCGAACGAAGACGAGCACAAGCAATACTGGATCACCGCGACGCTGACCTACCTGACGCCGCACACGTACATCTGGGTAGAAGATGGCGTCAAGATGAACAAGAGCAACCTCACAGAAGCTGCCGACCGCTTTGAGGCCAAGACCTATCCAACCGACCGCGAGTTCTTTGGCAGCGAGTGGACGCCCGGCGTGGACAGCGACGTTCACCTGGACTTGCTCATTTCCGACAAGCTAGGCCAGGACGTGGCCGGTTACTATAGCAGCATGGACGAGTATAGCCGCCTGGTTCACAAGTATTCCAACGAGATGGAAATGTTTTACATCAGCGCGGAAAACGGAGAACTGGGCACATCGTTCTTTGACTGTGTCCTGGCCCACGAGTTTCAGCACATGATCCATTGGTATCATCACCAGAACCAGGCTGGCTGGATCAACGAGGGTCTGAGCGAGTTGGCCTGCCAGATCAACGACCTGGAGACCGGCGGTAGCATGTACTCCTTTGCCGACCGGCCGGACACCCAACTCAATTCGTGGCAAGATACGGCTGGCGAAAGTGGGCCAAATTATGGCGCGGCTTACCTTTTCATGTCGTACTTTCTCGACCGTTTCGGCGAGCAGGCCACACAGGCGCTCGTCAGCGATCCTCTATATAGCATTGCCGCTGTAAACGACGTATTGAGCAAGACTAACAGTGGTCTGACGTTCGATGACGTATTCGCCGATTGGACCGTTGCCAACTATATCAACGACCCCAACATTGACCAGGGCCAGTATTCCTACACCACCATCACGTCGCCCGAGTTCAGCGCGACCCTCAAGCTGCGCCAGAATGACTACCCGGCGCAAAAAGAGTCCGCTGTGAGCCAGTACGGCACGAACTATGTCGAACTGCGCGGGCGTGGCGACGTGCAGGTGGACTTTGCCGGGGCGACGTTGGCGGGGCTGGCCGATACAAACGCCCATAGCGGCAAATACATGTGGTGGGGCGAGCGCGTAGATTCCAGCGACACCGCCCTCACGCGTGAATTCGATTTGACCAGCGTCAAGAATGCCACGCTGACGTTCTGGACGTGGTACGACATCGAGCCAGACTTTGACTATGCTTACGTCGAAGCTTCCACCGACGGTCAGCACTGGAAGACACTGCCTGGTCAGAATACAACAAACACGGACCCCAATGGGGCCAACTATGGCAATGGCTACACGGGCAAAAGTGGCACGGCCGACAAAAAAGCTCCGGCCAAATGGATTCAGGAAAAGATTGACCTGAGTGAGTATGTCGGGAAAAAGGTGCAGGTGCGCTTTGAATACCTCACTGACGCCGCCGTGACGCACGCGGGCTTTTTCGTAGACGATGTCGCAGTCCCGGAAATCAACTACCGCGACGACGTCGAACAAGGCGCGGGCAGCTGGCAGGCCAAAGGCTTTATCCGCCACGCGAACGTCCTCCCGCAGCAGTGGCTCGTCCAACTCATCACCGTGGGCAAGACTGAGACGACCGTCGAAAAGCTGCCGCTGGCCAACGACCAGACGGGGCAATGGACTGTTCACCTGGGAACAGACGTGGACCACGCCGTGCTGACCATCAGCGGACTGACGCCTGTGACGACGGAGCCGGCGCAGTATTGGTTCGCGGTGACGCAAAAGTGATGCAGGGTGCGCGCTGTGTATTTCGTGTTCCGTCACTTTCTGATTTACCGACTTGTATTTGCTGACTTATGATTGAGGCAATGTGATGAAAAAGCGATACCTGTGGATTGCGATTGTCACTTTGGCCCTGGCCATACTTTCATGCCAGTTCTTGCTGCCGGAAGCGACACCCATCGTTCCCACGTCCACGCGCCGCATCGGTCCGACGTCAACCCACGCTGCGCCGCTGACGCCAACGCGCCTTGCTGCTGTGACGCCAAACAGCCCCCTGCCCTCCGGCCTGATCCGCGACCCGGTGACGGACGCCGACCGCGCCACAGCCCAATCACTGGATCAGGCCAAGCCCGTCATCCGCGACTTGCGCGATCTGGCGATCCGACTGAAGGGCGTGCCCGCCGACGCGCCCAAGACAACCTGCACGTCCTCGCCAGACTATCCTGTGGGCACGACGCGCACCTTCCAAGCGCAGGATCAATCCACGCAAAAGAATTTCAGCGTCAAGGCGACCTTACGCTACAAGAACAGCGTCGTGTACATGTGGGTGGCCGACAAAGTCCAAGCCAGCGACGCCCAGATCAAGCAGGCTGCCGATACATTCGCCGCCAAGATTTATCCCACCGACCGTTCACTGTTGGGCAACGAGGCCTCGCCGGGGATTGACTGCGACGTTCACATCTCGATCCTCAACACGCCCGGCCTCGGCGACGCGGCGGGCTATGTGGCCGGCAAGGACTCGGTCACCCAGGCCGTGCGCCCAGACTCGAACGAGATGGAAATGTTTTACATGAACACCGATGCAATGGGCATCGGCAGCACAAACTACCTGGCGACGATGGCGCACGAATTCCAGCACGTCATCGCGGGGAACAATCACAAGAACCTGGATACCTGGATGAATGAGGGCTTCTCTGATCTGGCGATCTATCTCAACGGGTATGACGTGTCAAGTCATCCACTGGCATTCCTGACTACGCCCAATACACAACTCAACGCCTGGGACGAGCTAGGGCGTTCGATACCGCACTATGGCGCGAGCTTCCTGTTCCTGACGTATTTCTACAACCGCTTCAGCACAGAGGGGACCAAGATGTTGATTGCCGATCAGAACAATGGCCTGACGGCGCTCGACAACACGGTGGCTAAACTCAGGCCGGGCATGTCGGTTGAGGATTTGTTCGCCGATTGGCAAATCACCAACTATCTCAACGACCAAAAGATCGGAGACGGGCAATTTGCTTACAAGGATTTGAAATTCAACAAGCCCAGAGTCGAGCGCACGCTCGACCAGCTCCCCTTCGCCCTGGACGGCACGGTGAATCACTGGGCTTCGCAGTACTTTATCCTCAAGGGCCAGCGCGACGTGACGGTGGACTTGACCGGCGCGACGAAAGCGCGCCTCATCGGCGCGGCCCCGCATGGCGGCAAGATGATGTGGTACTCGGGACGCGGCGACGAAAGCGATTTTACCCTCACGCGAGAGTTCGACCTGACGGGGCAATCCGCCGCCACACTCACATTCTGGACATGGTTCGACATTGAAAAAGACTGGGATTACGCTTACGTGGAAGCTTCCACCGATGGCGGCAAGACATGGAAGCTCCTCAAGACACCGGGGGGCACGGAGACCAATCCGAACGGCAACAGTTACGGCTGGGCCTATACCGGCAAGAGTGGCGGCAAACAGCAAGCCGAATGGATCGAGCAAAGCGTGGATCTGAAAGAGGTCACGGGCAAGAAAATCCTGCTGCGCTTTGAAGTCATCACCGACGACGCGCTCAACCTGCCTGGCATGGCGCTACAAGACATCCACATCCCGGAGATCAACTACGCCTACAACGCCGACAGTGGCGACGACGGCTGGCAGGCGCAGGGGTTCATCCGCACGAACGACCTGGAGCCGGAAAAGTATAGCGTCCAACTCATCAGCACAGGCAGCGACGGCAAAACGCAGGTCAAGCGCCTGCCGCTCGCGGACGATCAGACGGGGCACTGGGACGTGCCGCTGTCGCAACTCAAGAGCGCCGTGTTGGTGCTGTCGGCGCTGGCACGCACCACCACCGAGCCTGCGCCCTATCAATTGAGGATTGCAGATTAAAAATCGCCGAGGGTAGATTTGGAGCGGCAGGCGCGCCAATCTACAATCAGCGATCTAAAATCAGAAACCTACACTGCCTGGGGGCGTTTGAGCGCAGCCAGTTGCCCTTCGAGTTCGGCGCGGCGATCCTCAGCCGCCTGGCGACCTTCGGCCAGCAGTTCGTCCACGCGCGTGCGGACCTGCTGACGCAACTCGATCCCGGACGCGGGTGCCAGCAACAAGGCCGCCACCGCCCCGACAACCGCCCCGCACATTGCGCCGGCAAGAAAGCTAATGATTTGTCGCATGATCATCTCCTCTGCACAATGAAGCTGTCTATTCCTCTGTGTAAAAATAGGGACGCATCGCATGTCATTATACACCGCGCTCGCATATCGGGGTAGTGTGATCCTTGCAAAGGGTTTCGCCGATTTCGTTGCGGATTCTGAGCCACACTTCGCAAAGGCGAGGATTGGACAGCCGCCGCGATTGCAGTTATAATCTGCCCCATCTCGCAGAAAGCTCACTGTATGTCCGTGGATAAACCACCCGCCACTCCACCCAATCTGCACGCATGGACTTTTCCCGCCGGTCACGCGCCGACGCTGCGCCGCATCGGCGTGTTGTATCACCCCAAAATCCACGCATCGGATCAACTCGCCGAGGACATTGCCGCACGGCTGCAACAGCTCGGCGCTCAGGCCTGGGTCGGCTCGACCTGGGACGAGAAGGCCGTCCGCGCGCAGACCAGCCAGCTCGACTTGCTCGTCGTGCTCGGCGGCGATGGCTCGATGCTGCGCGCCGCGCGCATGTGCGCGCCGCACGGTGTCCCCATTGTGGGCATCAACCTGGGGCGCTTGGGCTTTCTGGTGGAAATCCACCCGGACGAGTGGCGCGAGGTGCTGCCGCGCGTCCTGGAGGGCGGCTATCGCATCGAAGAACGGATGATGTTAAAAGCCGAATCGCGCCGGGGCGATGAACTGTTGGGCCAGCACGATGCGCTCAACGACGTGGTGGTGAGCCGGGGCAGCCTGGCGCGCATCGTGCGCCTCCACACGCACATTGACGGCGATCACCTGGCCCAATACGTGGCCGATGGGCTGATCGTCGCAACGGCGACCGGCAGCACGGCGTACGCCCTGGCGGCGGGCGGGCCGATCCTGCCGCCGACGCTCAAGAACATCCTGTTGATTCCGATTGCGCCACACCTGAGCATGGAGCGCGCCATCGTGCTCGACCAGGGCGCGACGGTGGACATGCGCATCGTGACGGATCACCAAGCCATCCTGACCGTGGACGGGCAATTTGAATTCACCCTGCTCGACGGCGACCGCGTAACGGTCAGGGCCAGCCCGCATGTGGCGCGTTTTGTTCGTGTGCAGCCGCCGTCGTATTTCTATCGCACTTTGATGGAACGCTTGAGAATGTCGAATGACGAATGACAAAGAGCCTGCCCTGAGTGGAGCAAAGGGACGAACGAGAGTGAGACCATGAGCGGAGCACAACCTGTCAACCTGATGGAATCCGAGACGTTTTGCATTAACCACCCAGGAGTTCCGACCAGCTTGCGCTGCAACCGCTGCGGCAGTCCCATCTGCATCAAATGCGCGATGCGGACGCCGGTGGGCTATCGCTGCAAGAACTGCGTCAGAACCCAACAGGCTGTGTTCTATACCGCCACGCCGACGGACTATATCGTGGCAGCCGTCATCACGCTGCCGCTGGCGGCCATCGGGCAATTCATCGGGCCGATGTTGGGATTCTTTGCGCTCTTTGCCGGGCCGATTGTCGGCGGGCTGATCGCAGAGCTGGTGTGGCGCGCTACCGGCAAGCGGCGCGGCCAGTATACCTGGCTGGTTGTCGCTGCGTGCATGGTCATCGCGGCGCTGCCGGCGCTGCTGGGGTCTCTTTTGCCCTTTGGCCGGGCTGGAGTGTACAGCTTGATAGGCTTGCTCTGGCCGCTCATCTATCTCGTCCTCGCCGTCGGCTCCGCCCTCGCTCGATTGAGATTCGGCAAGTGAGGATTGGTCACCCTGAGCCACTTAGCGGCGAAGGGTCTCAGCACCACGTGACTGAGATTCCGCGTTGTACCCAACGCCGCCGCCCTTCAGGCGGCTCGGAATGACAGAACTGCCATCAAGTAGGTGAACATGCTCACCGAACTGACCGTCAACGACCTGGCTATCATTGACGCGCTGCACCTCTCGCTTGCGCCCGGATTCAACGTCCTGACCGGCGAGACGGGCGCGGGCAAGTCCATCATCATTGATGCCGTTAGCTTGCTGCTGGGCGGCAAAGCGGATGCCACACTCGTTCGCGCCGGGGCCGAGCGCGCGCAGGTGGAAGGCATCTTTCACATCGGGCAAGAATTGAGCGCAATGATCGAGCCGCTCCTGGGGGAAAACGGCCTGGAAAGCGACGAGCCGGGCGTGCTCACGCTGGGCCGCGAAGTCCGCAAGGGCGGACGCAGCGTGTGCCGCGTCAATGGGCGGGCTGTGTCGCAAACGGCGCTCAAGGACATTGGCCAATACCTCGTGGACATTCACGGGCAAAGCGAACACCTTTCGCTGCTGCGCGTGCGCGAGCACGTCAACCTGCTCGACCGGTACGCCACCCTGTGGGACGAGCGCACCCGGTTCAGCCAGGTCGTGGCGCAGTTGCGTGAGATTCGCCGCGAGTTGGACGCGCTTTTGAAAGACGAGCGCGAAATGGTGCGGCGGGCCGACCTGCTGCAATTCCAGATCGAAGAGATCGGCTCGGCCAAGCTCAAGCCGGGCGAGGACGCCACGCTGGAGCAGGAACGCACCCGGCTGGCGAACTCGGAACAACTGACCGCGTTAGCCGACGAAGCGTACGCCGCGCTCTACGAAGGCGTTGGCGAAACGCCCGCCGCGCTCGACGCATTGGCACAGGCGACCAAAGCGCTCACCGGGCTGGTCAAGATTGACCCGGCCTTGAGCGAGCACCTGCAAACCGCCGAAAGCGTCGCCGCGCAGCTCGACGATCTGGCGCGCACACTCCGCGACTATCGCGAGCGGATCGAGTTCAGCCCCAAGCGCCTGGAGCAAGTCGAAGACCGGCTCGACACGCTCAAGCGGCTCAAACGCAAATATGGCAGCACGATTGAAGAGATTCTAGCCTTTGCGCAAAACGCTGCCGCGCAGCTCGACGGCATCACGCACGCCACCGAGCGCGTCGAGGAATTGCGCAAGCAGGAAGATCAACTGCTGCGGCAGATCGGGGACCTGGGCAAAAAGCTTTCCGAGGCACGCAAAGCGGCGGCGGAGGAACTGGCCGCCAGAATCGAAGCCGAGCTAAACGACTTAAAGATGGCTGGTGCGCGGTTCGGTGTGGACATCCAGTGGACGCCCGCCGAAGACGGCGCGTTTGCGCCCGAAGGTGGTCGTTACGCCTTCGATTCGACCGGGCTGGACAAGGTCGAGTTCCTTGTCGCGCCGAACGTGGGCGAGGGACTCAAGCCGCTCGCCAAGATCGCCTCTGGCGGCGAGACCTCGCGCTTGATGCTGGCGCTCAAAACCGTGCTGGCCCGAGCCGACCAGACGCCCACGCTCATCTTTGACGAGATTGACCAGGGCATCGGCGGGCGCGTGGGAGCCGTCGTCGGACGCAAGCTGTGGGGACTGACCGTCACCCGCCCTCAGCCACGCGAAGTGGCCGTCAGCCATCAGGTCATTTGCATTACACATTTGCCGCAACTGGCGGGCTACGGCGACGCTCACTTTCGCGTCGAGAAAGGCATCGCGGAAGGTCGCACGACCACGCACGTCAAGCCACTGGACGACAAGGCACGTGTGACAGAACTGGCGCAGATGCTCGGCGCTTCGGGCAAAGGCGCCGTGCAGAGCGCGCAGGAAATCCTCGCGACGGTGGCCAAGGAAAAGAGCGGCGGCTAATTAACACTCTACTGCCCCAATTCCCGACCCTCGGTCAGTGCTGGCCTCTGGATGTCGCCAGATCACCTTGTTTCTCCCTCGCCTTGTCACCTTGCTTGAAAGCTCCCACGACTACCAGCAATAAGATGACTGGGACGACCGGCAACCGAAATCGTATCTGGCTGATGGGTCCTGGCAGGAATGTGACGTAGAACACCGTGGCGACAAGAACGAGCGAGAGCACACGAGGCTTGAGTCGTAATGCGCCCACGCAGAACAGGATCGCTCCGATCAGATAGCCAAGCCCCCATCCTACCCACAACACCCGCGCCAACAGCGGCAGCGCCAACAACCGCTCGCGGATGATGACGTTCGCCGCTGTCACAACCTGCCCATGCCGGGCCGCCTCCAACGCGCGACCGAGCGCGTCGCCTTGCAACGCGGGCAAAGCGTCCCACCGCTGTCCTGAAAGGCGCTCATACCAAAAGCGATGCTCTTGCGGCACGAACGAGCGCAGCCAACTCCAGGTGTGGGCGACGATGAAATCAGCCGGGTGCGCGCGGACAATATCGCCCGCTACAGCCGTGATCTGCTGCAAGCGCAAGTCGCGCTCGCGGGTAGACAGCTCGGACGGGTCGCGCGTCGTCCAACCATACCGCGCCGCTGCCTGCGCAATGACTTGGTCATAGATCGCCTCCCAGCGCGGCGTCCACGGCGCGACGGCTTCGCCTTGCGCGTGGGCCAACGTCGCCACGGCGCTCACATGCGCCAGGTTGTCCTCGAACGTCATCGTGTAGAACCAACGGCCAAAGACGACGCGGTTGCGCACCATCCACGGCAGCAGTATCAATCCGATGGTCACTGTTACAATGGCTGCGCCCTGCCACCACGCGCGCCGGCCGGTGTACAGTCCGTGGAGCAAAATGCCCAGCAGCACGAGCGGCAAGAACTGGACATTGGGCTTGCACAAGATCGAAGCGCCGGAGAGCAGCCCGCACAGGAGCGCGTCGCGGTTGCGACCGGCCAGGATGTAACGCGCAAACATCCACAACGACGCCGTCAGCAGCAGCCCGAACAAGATTTCGGTGAGGAGCTCGTTGCAGAATCGCCACGACGCCGGATGAAAAGCGTACAGCAACGCCGTCAGTAATCCCACGCGTCTGCCCGCCACGCGCTGCCCCAATCGAAACGCCACCGCCGCCGTCACGGAATCGAGCGCGGCCTGCATCAATGCGACCACGCGGGGATCGGGGCCGGTGACGGAATACAGCGCGGCGACGAACAACGGGTATAGTGGGGCGCGCACGTCATCGGAGCGGAACGGCGGCTCGGTGTTCATTGAAAAGACGCGCCGCTCCAGCAGGTTGACCGCCAGCCAGTGATAGCCGCGCGCGTCCACGTTTTCGAATTGCATGTCGCGCGGCGCAACGGCGATATAGCCCAGTCGCAACAGCATCGCCAAACACACGATGGCCAGTGGCGCCATCAGGCGTTGAGTGATGTTCATAGCGCCAGCATGATACCACAGATGGCGTGAGAGGGGGGACACAGTCCGTTAGTCGTGTAAAGCCGGTCAGGGTTGACAGGAATGGCAAAGCGGTTATCATATCTCGTGAGGGCGACAGGGCAGAGTGGACGGAAGATTACGGTCCCGCTCTGAAAATGCCTCACACCGGCCACGTGCAGGGCAAGCTTTGGGAATTACGGATTGACGGGCGGCCCAACAGTTACCGTGTGCTGTATGTGGGTGTACCGGAGCGCAAGCTTATACCCTTGCACATCTTTGCCAAAAAGGCAGATAAGGCTCCGCCCCAAGAGATAGAGTAACATCTCAATACGGGGGAGCAATTCTCGCAACTGGCTGATCTTTGGCTACCGGCCAGACCGTTGACAAGTTGGTGCATGCTTATTAGCCGTCAAGACGCACGGGCCAAACGCAGGTCATAGTGCGGTAGCGCAACAAATCAAAACTCGTGCCAAAATTCTTCATCTACCTTGAGCAAAGAGAAAAATGAACACACGACCGGTAACCATGAATCGTTCCAAAATCATCTTCGTTCTCATCGTATCAGGTGCTTGGGTAATTGTCTGTGCAGGGTTGTTGCTAAGCTGGCAGATTTTTATTCAAGTAAGCAGTAAATCTTTTTCAACACCGACCTACACGCCGACCGCTACCGCGACGCCGACAAAGACACCTACACCGACCAGTACGCCGACCGCTACTGCGACGCCGACAAATACACCGACCAGCACGCCGACCGCTACCGCGACACCGACAAAGACACCTACGCCGACCGCTACCGCGACGCCGACAAATACACCTACACCGACTAGCACGCCGACAGATACACCTACGCCGACCAGTACGCCAACCGCTACCGCGACGCCGACAGATACACCTACGCCAACTAGCACGCCGACAGATACACCGACACCGACTAGTACGCCAACCGAGACACCGACTCCAACACCAACACCTCTGCCCCCCAACTTTACGGTCTCGATTGAAAAGTGCCATATCGAAGTGACTTGGGGAGTTGAAGTTACATCAGCCGATGTTCGCATTAAGAATATCGGAGGCCAAGATGCCACAAATGTCGTGATCGTATTGCACGCAACTGATGCAGGTGGAAGACACCCCAACGACCATATTTCCATCGAGCGTTTGCCGGTGGGAGAGGAGTATCGCTCTACACTTAAGGTATACACTACACTTCTTCAGCAGACTGTCCTTTATATAGACGTCACTTCAGACCAGACTCAACGTATCCTTTTTGGGAATTATCAGTGTGGATGAAACATGCCGCACCTGCAATCAGTGGCGTGGTATGCACACAACCCAAAACTCCAAGACATTGCCCACTATCTGGCCGACGAGGGCTGGCAGTGTGAAGCCCTCTACGCAGACCCGATGATGCTGATAAAGGTTTTCGATGGCAATCAAAAAATCTGAACTCTACAGTTCCATCTGGGCAAGTTGTGACGAGCTGCGCGGCGGCATGGCTGCATCAAGAAATCCTTGCCACCCGACAAGATGATTGGCGCGGGAATCTTGTCAAAGAGCGCGCCGTGCGATACGCAGTACAGAATCACGTGCCAGACGAAGCAGAAGCCGAGCGCATTTTTGAACTGGTCAAAAACCAAAAAGAGTATTGAGCATGCATCAGATTGATGTGAATGGGCTGGTGGTGGATGTTGTCCGCAAGGACATCAAAAACCTGCATCTGGCGGTTTATCCACCCCACGGCAGGGTGCGCGTGGCTGCGCCCTGCGCGTGGACATGCTGCCCGCCGGGGCCGATGCGTTTGTCTTGCTGGCCGGCAACGAAATCACCGAGACCGCCGAACTCATCTCTCACGGGCAGACCCGATCTGAGGTGCAAAAAGTGCGACAGAGGTCTGTTGGCCTTGTTGGAATGTCGAGAATTCAAGGATTACATGCTCTGGGTATACCATTGCCCCAAATGCGAGCAGAATTACATGGTCAACGTTGACAAGAACAGAAAGATACCCATTGTCAGATACCTGACCGATGTTTTGCAGGATGGGCTTGAAAAGCACAGTCAGATCATTATGAATACCAAAGACATGTTAGTAGAGTATCCTCACCCGGAAGAAATCCTGTGGGTCAAGTAACCCCCGCGCTTCAGCCTAGTCCTCGCCACTGTGGAGATCGGCCAGTCACCTTGCAATGATCCTCGGCTGCTCGGATCTCATTCCTCCCTGATTTCCATCATACGCAAGCTCTTGCCACACGGATTTCCCTGAAGGTCTTTCCGGGTCTGAAAACTGGCAAGCATTGGAGTCCCGAACTTGCCGAAGGGGGCAAACACTGCTTCCCCAACAAGTTGGGGAGTCCAATGAGCGAGTACTTGCCAGTTGCACTTGCGCCGGGGAAATCCGTGTGCCAGCAACCTGTCGGGAAAATCTTGTCTTGCATCGGTCAAGCCAATCCGGTGTATAATCAACTATACTTGCCAATCCGTGTAATCCGTGGGAAATCCGTGTGTCATCAGCAACAAGGAGAAACAGTGCGGCTTTTATGTATTGGCTGTCAAGTATTGGCGCGAGCGATTTACCTGTGCGCGGCAACGTCACCGCACATCGTAGATGTTGAGCTTTTGCGGCGCGGCCTGCACAACACCCCTAACGACCTACGCGCCCAACTTCAAGCGTCCATTGACTCGTCGGCCGGCTTGGGGTATGATGCGATTGTGATGGCTTACGGGTTGTGCGGCCAGGCCACCGCCGGGCTGACCGCTCCGGGGGTCTCGCTCGTCGTGCCGCGCGCCCACGACTGCATCACGCTTTTCCTGGGCAGCCGGGAACGGTATCAAGAGCAATTCAACAACCAGCCAGGCACCTATTGGTATGCGCAGGACTATATCGAGCGGGACGACGGCTCTGGAGCATCCCTCGCGATGGGCTCCGGCTCCGACACAGACTTGAAAGCCGTGTACCAGGAATATGTGGACAAGTATGGCCAAGACAACGCCGACTATCTGATGCAAGTCATGGGAGCCTGGCAAGCGCATTACCAGCGAGCCGCCTACATAGACATGGGCGTCGGCGATGGCTCGGCCGTCGAGGAGCGTGCGCGAGCCGAAGCTACGCGGCGTGGCTGGACCTTCGAGCGAGTCGCCGGTGACCTGGCGCTGATCCGCCGGTTGCTGGCAGGCGATTGGGAAAAGGATTTCCTGGTTCTCGAACCCGGCCAGCGGGTGACGATGACGTACGATGACAACGTCATCGGCTGCGCGTTGGTCGAAGCGTAACCCGACGAGCGGCCCAGTGCGCCGCACAATTACACATCCTCAGGAGGTGATACCATGACAGACGAACAAACGACTCAACAAACTGGTCAGCCCCAGCCCACCCCTAGCGATGCCTGGCACGACGTGGGCAAGCAGTTCGAGGCGCTGGGTCAAAGCCTGGCGACGGCCATTCGCGCGGCCTGGGAAAGCGAAGAAAATCGCCGGCGTACGCAGAGCATGAAAACGGGCCTGGAAGCGATGGTGAACGAAATCGGCAAGGCGATCAAAGAAACCGCCGATTCACCTGAAGGGCAAAAGGCGCGCAGTGAAACACAGAAAGCAGCGCAGTCTCTTCGCTCTGCCGGAAAACAAACCTGGCAGGAAACACGGCCCCATTTGGTTTCCACCCTGCACCAGGTCAGCGCCGAACTGCAAAAGATGATCAGCCAGCTGGAACAGGAGGAAGCAGCCGCCAAGACCGCAGCCGAAAGCACACCTGACAAACAGGCCGGTGAGTGAGCAACGATCTCTGTGCCTTTGCGTCAAATCGGCACAGTCGGGTATAATCACACTCAATCCACTCACCGGGAGCAGGTAAACCTGATGCGGCATCAGCACATCGCCCTTGCGGCTGTCGCGTTCGCGCTGGCCGTCGTGTTTAGCCTGGCTTGTACAGGGACGGGCATCGGCACGCCCATTGGCAGTAGCCAGGCGCAATTCACGCCGACCGCTACCGCAACGCGCACTCGCATTCCTCGCGATAGCATTGACTTTAACGCCACGGCGCTGGCCGCGACGATCCAGGCGGGCGGTGGATACATCGTGACGAGCACGCCGTTGCCCGTTTGGCCGACCGACACCCCCGTGCCTTTTAACCAAGCGAGCTTTCTGGCGACCATCAACGCCCAGTTTGCGCAAGCTACCGAGACGGCGCGGGCGCTCGCCACGCCGACCTTCACTCCTTCGCCCACTCCCACCTCAACACCTCCCCCGCCGAGGTTCCTTCCGCCTGCCGGCGGCAGCGCGCCTCGTCCGTAACATGCGTCGAGTCCGATGTCACGAAAGGAGGCACTCACATGGACCTACAACTCACGGAAGAGCAGCGGATGTTCCGCGACATGGTGCATGAGTTTGCAGAAAAGGAACTCGTGCCGCGCGCGCGCCACACCGACGAGGCAGCCGAGTTTAACGCAGAGGCAGTCAAAAAGATGGGGCCGCTGGGTTTGCTTGGCCTCAACGTGCCGGAAGAATACGGAGGTGCCGGCGTGGATGCCATCAGCGCGGCGCTGGCGATCGAGCAGATCGGCTGGGGCTGCGGCTCGACGGGGCTGACCATTGCCGCGCACAATGGGTTGGGCTGCGCGCCCATCGCGCTGTTCGGCAGCGAAGAGCAAAAACAAAAGTGGCTTCCTCTGCTCGCCACAGGCCGTGGCCGGCTCGGTGCGTTGGCGCTCACCGAGCCGGGCGCCGGCAGCGACCTGGCGGGCGGCGTGCGCGTGTTCGCCGAGCGACGCGGTGTTGAATGGATCATCCACGGCGAAAAGATGTGGTGCACCAACGCTTCGATTGCCGAAACCATCATCACGCTCTGCCGCACCGACAAGAGCGGCGGCAGCCATTCGCTTTCGATGCTCATCGTGCCGGTGGATACGCCGGGACTGCACATCGGCCCAGCGGAGAAAAAGATGGGCGTGCGCGGCTCGCCGACTCACGCCGTCACATACGACGATGTGCGCGTGCCGATAGCTAACCTCTTGGGGACAGAAGGACGCGGCCTCCAACAGGCATTGCAAACGCTCGACGGCGGGCGCATCAGCATCGGAGCGTTGTGCGTGGGGTTGGCGCAAGCGGCGTTCGAGGAAGCGTGCAAGTACGCCAAAGTGCGACAGACCTTTGGCGTGCCCCTTGCGGCGCATCAAGCCATCCAGTGGATGATTGCCGATGCCGCCGCACAGATTGATGCCGCACGGCTGATGGTCTATCGCGCCGCATGGCTCAAAGCCAACGGGCGTTCCTTCAGCCGCGAAGCGGCGATGGCCAAGCTCTTCGCGAGTGAAATGGCCGAGCGGGTGTGCTTTAACGCGATCCAGATACACGGCGGCTACGGCTACAGCGCCGAATACCCGGTCGAGCGCATCTACCGCGATCAACGGCTGATGACCATCGGTGAAGGCACCAGCGAGATGCTGCGCCTGGTCATCGCGCGCAGCGTGCTAGAGATGCATTAGCCTATGCGAGACGGGGGCGCTGGGACATGGGTCTGCCCACAATGTCCCAGCGCCTGTATTCAGTTTGGGAAAGCGGGGGTCATTTGCGGCGCGCCCACCAGGGATAGCCAAAGAATACCAGGGCGCACACGATGAACGTGATCAGCCACATCGGCCACACGTTCTGAATGAGCAGCCCGATATTTCGATTGGCAACCATGCCGGGCAGCATCGTCTCGACCACGAAGGCGAGAATAAAGATACCGAACGTCCAGAAACGGACCAGCTTGATCTTCCTGAGGACGGCTTCATCGGTGCTCACGGCTTGAGACATAGCATTGACTCCTTTCGGCTGGAGCCAGGGACGACGCTCTGGCTAAGGCAATAGGGGGCGCAGCGCAAAGCGCATGATCCGCGCCACATCTCCGCATAGACGGCTCTATTTTAGCACCATCATTCCACATTAGGCAAATCCGTCTTGCCTTGCCTTCACGCAAGACAGGTATATAATCATCTTTGACGTTTGAGATTTGACATTGGGCGCTCGCCTTTCATGACCATGATCCGACTTGATTCTCAACTCACCCAACTCCTGAGTGTCCCTCCCGGCGATTTGGTATACCACTTGATCGTCTTGTTCGCCATTGAGGCCATCTTGATGATGGCCATCGCCGAAGGACGCCACTCCAACTGGACGAGCAGCGCACTGCGGCGGGCGCTGGCTGCCGGTGGACTGCTCATCGCGCGGCTGGCGCTGGTGGTTGTCGCACTGCTATCCGCCGCGGGCGTCATCAATTCGGCGTGGGTTGCGCCGCCGCTGGAACGGTTTGCGGCGGTCGCCAGCCTGGGTCTACTCGTCTGGGCATTCCTGCCCTGGGTAGATGACTATCCCCAAGCCGGGCTGGTGCTCGTCGTCGTCAACATGGTTGCCGGCGTGATCTTGTACGCCGTCTTTGCGCCGCAGTGGTACACAGCCGCGCAAAGCACGGGTGCGTTCTATAACGCTACGCTGGCCGATTGGGTGTGGAACGTCTGGGCTGTGGCATTGGCGGCTCTGGCCATGATCGGCAGTGTGCTCCGCCGCCGTGGTCCATGGGGGATGTTGGTCGCTGCCTTTGGTCTGCTGCTTGTGGGACACACGCTCCACCTGTTCATGGCGGATACGCAAACGCATATCGCGGGCTGGGTGCGCCTGGCCGAACTGTGCGTGTACCCGATCTTGGCTGGGTTGATGCTTCGCCGCGCAACCGAGCGCGAAGAGCCTGCGCCGACGGCTTCCACCACACCCTGGGCCTTGATCGAAGCCTGCCAACGTGTGGGCGACGCGTTGAACGTGAATGTCGCCCTGCAACGCGCCGGCGTGGCGATCAGCAATATCTTGAGCGCAGACGTGCTCGCGATCGGGCAATTGAACGAAGCCGGCAATACCATCGAATTAGGAGCCGTGTGCCGCATGGGAATGCCGGCGCGCAGTGGCCCGTCTTTTGATGTCGAATCCCAACTGCCTGTCCAATCCGCCATCAACCGTCAGCGCGGTGTGAGCGTTGGTGTTGAGCAGGAAGCACAACGAGCTACGCTGGCTGCGCTGGTGGGTGGGGCTGCCGGCTCGTTGTGGGTGCAGCCGCTGATTTACCAGCGCACAACGACCGGTGTCCTCATCCTCGGACGAGCGCACACGACCGCCGACTGGACAGCGGGCGAGATGCAGACCTTGAACGGTTTGTGTAACGTGTTGGCCGTTGCATTGTTAACGGCGCGCAAGACCAATGCGCTGGCGCGGCAAGTGGATGACCTCTCACAGCAAATCCGCAACAAGGAAAAAGAGTTGGCACAGGCACGGACTGAAGCGCAATCCTCCAAAGAGGATCTGCCGCGAAAGGGGCAGTCGCCTCAGGCCGCTCTGCGTGCGCCGGCTCGCCCGCCGGAAGCCACGCCCTCGCTGCCCCCCACGTTCAAGCCAACGCCAGAGCCTCTCAACGTGGACCACCGGCCCTTCTTTGAAGCCGTCAAGCGCCTGCAACAAATCGGTGACGCGCACGCCCGGCTGACCACTTCTCCCGGTGACCGGGATACACTCTTTGAGATCTATCGCGCGTCAGTCTCGCTCAAAGGAATATCAACGGCGATGGGCTACAACACACTCGCCAAATTGGCGGGGACGCTGGCGGACGCGCTCCAACGCGCCAGAGACAGCCAACTGCCTCCGACAGCCGAACTGCTCGCGCTGATCGGTGAAAGCACTGCGGCGCTGCGGACGCTGCTGGCCGATGCGCAGGCCGACCGGTCGCCCAGCCTGGACATCACGCTGCTGCTCCGCCGGCTCGAGTCGCCGGCAGAACGCTCTGCCCCACTCCGGCGGGCGCCCACCGGAAGTAGCGCGCCGAAGGCATCTACGCCCATTGCTCCCCCACCGTCGAATGGACGAACGCTAACGGCGCAAGTGCAACTCGACCGTCATACACCGCTCAAAGCCGCGCGAGCCATGATGGTCTTGACGCAAATCAAGCGCGTGGGACAGATCATCGCGTGCCAGCCCGTCGAGGCCGATCTTCGCTCAGGCGGATTCGAGGACGAGTTCGAGGTGACATTCACCACACTCAGCGATCCGGAGACGGTGCGCGCGGCCCTCGTCTCCATCCGCGACGTGACGAACGTACTAGTCCAGTAGTCGTCTAGTCTGACTACGTGACTAGACGACTACATGGCTATCCGACTAGGCGATCCAATGCCACGTGACGAACCGCGCCGCGACGAAAGCAGCCATCAGCCCGGAAAGGGCTAGGAGTGTGACCTGGCGCCAGCGATGCTTACTCGCCCACTGCGCCAGCCTGGGATGCCCGCCTACCGACGTTCACTTAAACAACAAAGATGGGATTGCTGAATATCCAGCCTTTGCCGCCGCGATACACTTGCACACGATACGGCCCCGGCTCGGTCACAAGAAACTTGAGCGTCTGGCCCGAGCTGCGTGCGACGATTTGCCCACTGTAAATGAGTTGAATGTCGCCAGGCAACGGCAAAGTGACCTCAAGCGTCACAGCGCCTGCGCGGCGAATTTCGCTCCCCACCGTTACCCGATCCACTCCCGACCTGGCCTCGAACTGAAAGCCACGCGTGCTACCCAGCACGTCGCAGCCTACCCAGGCCCGTCCCGAACGCAGCGCGTCCAAGATGATCGACTGGTCCGTCACCAGGTCGCCGGTCAAGGGAGCCTCCGCCAGGACGTGCGTGTTGACCGCGCGAAAGAGATACTCGTAGGGGAAGAGCGTGCGGCGCAACAAGCCCATCGAATACGAGATGCCGTGCGCGTCCGCCCCACCGATGCCCACCACGCGCTGGCCGCTTGCCCCCAGGCGATCCCACAGCTCGAGCGCCGGCCCGAACGGGCCGCAGATCCCGGCGGTGGGAAAGTAGGCGTACCAGAAAGCATGCAACTTGGTCTTGATGCGCGCCTTGAACTCTGACATATAATTCCAAATCTCGATGCCGGTATAGCCCGTCACGTCCCAGTTTTCCCAACTCAGCGCATCTTCTCCTGCTACGCGGCTGGCGTATTCCAGCGGATGCGCCAGAAAGGTCAATGCGCCACGTTCCCGCGCTGCGTCAATGACGGCTTGCGGGTCGGCGGCCAGCGTCGCCAACTCACAATCCGCGCCGTAGACGAGCAAATGGTTGGCCTGCGGCACGCGGCGGCAATCGTGGACTTCTTCGCCCACGAGCAGCAACAGGTTATCGTAATATCCCGCCACGCCCTTGACCCAGATGTTGTGATCGGTGACGATGATCCAGTTCAGCCCAGCACGCGCGGCAGCCTCCGCTATCTCGCGGTGTGTGGCCGTGCCATCCGAGTACAGCGTGTGTATATGCATGTTGCCGACGAGTTCGATCATCGCGCCTCCTATGCTCACCGAATCAAAACAATGAGGGTTGCGTCGCCGCTGGCGATTCTTTCTCCGGCGAGTCCGGGCCGGCCCAGCCAAAACGCTTCATGTCAATCCGATTGCGCGCGTCGAAGGTAATCCCTTCCGCCTCCAGCCGCATCCGCTGAATCTCGCCGCCCTGCCCCGGCAAGCTGATCTTGCCCTCGCGGTTGACGATGCGCTGCCAGGGCACATCGCTGCCTTCGGGCGTGGCGGCCATTGCGTACCCCACCATCCGCGCGTCGCACCCCGCGCCGACGATTTCGGCAATCTGTCCGTAACTGGCGACTCGGCCACGCGGCACCTGGCGCACGACTTCATAGATACGTGGGAAAAGACGCTGGTCTTGCGCTGGCATTACGTTCCTCTCTCCGCTCATCACGAGTTCCCGTGAGACTCTCCGGTTGATCTTGATCGAGAGAGAGTAGGTCACGTTTGAAACGTGACCTACTTCTATTGTAACAGCTTTTCGAGCGGACGCCCAACGAACCTTCTGTTTTTCACGACTTTATGGTGATGCACTTGATCGCGACGCGGGCCGCTTCGGCTACAGATCGGTCAAACCGTGTTCGCCGCGTATCCTCACGTGCCACGTGCTCCAGATAGGGGACTGCTCGGACATCGCCGATGGAACCCAGCGCATAGGCCGCCGACTCGACCACGCCCGCATCCGGGTCCTGGAGCGCCGCGATCAAAGAGTCCACCGCGCGCGATTCTTTGACCTGCCGCAACACACGGGCGGCCAACTGGCGCAGCGACGGGTCAGCCTCTTGCAGTTGGTCAATGAGGGCCTCCGTTAATGGCTCTATGGCTCGCTCATCCTTGATCTGCCGCAGTGCCCGCACAGCTATCGCGCGCACGACGCGGTGCTCGTCGCGCAGCGCGGCGATGAGCGGCTCCACAGCCAGGTCGGATCGAGCGCGCCCCAGGGCCAGGGCAGCTATCCAACGCAAGGTGACATCCTCATCGCGCAAAAGCTGGAGCAGCAGTTCGATGGCATGTTCGTCGCGGAATGTTTCCGTGATCAACACGGTTGCCTGGCGCACCTCGTCATCCTCGTCTCTCCGCCACGCCAGCGACGGATCCATGAACTTGGCGTCGGCGCAGCGTGCCAGGGCGCGAGCGGCAGCCACGCGCACATCGCGGTCGCTATCGCGCAACGCGCCGATCAACAGCGGCAGAACCTGCCGCGCATTGGCCGTCCAAGCAAAGCCCAGCGTATTGATCGCCGCACGGCGCACGCGGTTATCCGGGTCACTCAGCGCCGCTATGTGCGCCTCCACCGGGTCACGGTACGAAACCCAACGGTGCGCCCTGTCCGCTTCCGTCAGCAACGGCTTGCCGCGCCGTTCTAGCACTTGCTGAACGGCATCCAGCAACTCACGTGGCCCAAGCGGCTGGGAGAGAAAAGCGTCAACTTTAGCATATTGCAAGGCCATATCTTTGGCGCCAGACTTGGCGCTGATGATCATCACCGGTAGGTCGCGCAGGGATTCGTCAGCCCTGATCAAGTCGTAAAAAGCCCCGCCGTCTATATCGGGCCGCAAGAGGTCCTGAGTGAACAGATCGAACGGCTCGGTGCATAGCATGGCCCATGCTTCATAGCTATCGCTCACGCAGACATGCTCATAGCCCTTCGGTTCCAGGATCAGGCTGTACAAGCCGACCATTTCAGGTGAATCGTCGAGGCTCAAAATGCGTGTCATCGGGATTGACCTCCACTTGTCGTCTGTGAGGATAAGCAAAGTGTTTTCAGTATAGCATTTTTTGTGCCAGGGACAAAACTGGGGACGACTAGCGGTTGAAACTACCCAACTCGCCCGTGTTGCCACGGGCGAGTTGGGTAATGCCACGCTTCAAATACACGTGTCACAGACTATTGAGCAAGTAAACGCCCTACTCCACCGTCACCGACTTGGCAAGGTTCCTCGGTTGATCCACGTCGCAGCCGCGCCGGATGGCGGTGTGATACGCCAGCAGTTGCATCGGCAGCGCCGTCAGCACTGGCGTGAGGAGCGGCGAGGTTTGCGGCACGTACAGCACGTGGTCGGCCTTGCGGCGGATCGCCTCGTCGCCCTCCGTCGCGACGGCAATGACGATCCCACCGCGCGCCTTGACCTGCTCGATCTGGCTCACCATCTTGTCGTACACACTATCGCGCACGGCCAGCGTCACCACCGGCATCCGCTCGTCAATCAGCGCAATCGGCCCATGCTTCATCTCGCCAGCGGGATAGCCTTCGGCATGGATGTAGCTGATCTCTTTGAGCTTGAGCGCGCCTTCCAGCGCAACCGGATAGTTGATCCCTCGTCCCAGATACAGGAAATGCTCGCGGTCATGGAACAGATTCGCCAGTTCCTCATAGATCGTCGGTCCGACCTCTGATCGCGCATCGCCCAGCACTCGCCCCATCAGATCGGGCAGCCGCGCCAGGTCGTCCACCAATATCCTCATGCGTTCGGCGTCCAGTGTTCCCCGCAATTGCCCCAGGTACGCGCCCAGCAGGTACTCGTCCACCAGCGAAGCCGTGAACGCCTTGGTGGAAGCTACGCCGATTTCCGGCCCGGCCTGCATGAGGATGAACCCATCCGAAAGGCGATGCGTCTGCGAGCCTATGGCGTTGACGATGCTCCACAGCCTGGCCCCTTTGTTGCGCGCCTCTTCCATCGCCGCCAGCGTGTCCACCGTCTCGCCGGACTGGGTGATTGCCAGCACGGCCGTGTTCGGCCCGATGATGGGATCGCGATAGCGGAACTCGCTGCCATAGTCCACTTCCACCGGCACGCGCGAAAGCTGTTCGATGATAAACTTGCCCACGAGCGCGGAATGCCATGACGTGCCGCAAGCCGTGATAAAGATTTTTTCGATCTGGCGCGCTTCGCCGGCCGTCAGGTGCAAATCGTCGAGGCAGACCGTCCCATGCTGCAAGTCCACCCGGCCCCGGATCGTGTCCGTCACCGAGCGAGCCTGCTCGTAGATTTCCTTCTGCATGAAATGGCGGTACTCGCCCCGCGCGGCGCTGACCGGATCGTAGGGGACCGTGTGCACCGGCAGCTCGACGCGCTCACCCGTGTCGAGCGTGATGACCTTGAGTCCATCGCGCAAAACGACGGCCATCTGCCGGTTTTCGAGAAAGATCATCTGCCGTGTGTGATCGAGGATGGCAGGCAGGTCGGACGCGATGAACATCTCCCCCTGTCCCACGCCCACCGTCACGCCGCCCGCGTTGCCGATGCGCGAAGCGATCACGCGGTCGGGCTGGCGGCGATCCATCAGCACGACGGCCTGCGCGCCCTTGAGCCGCAAGAGCGCACTGCGCGCCGCGTCCTCAAACGATTGGCCGTCCCGCATGTTTTGCTCGACGAGATGCACAATGGTCTCGGTGTCCGTCTCTGAAGCGAAGGTATGTCCCTGCGCGACCAACTCCTGGCGCAGCGAAGAAAAGTTCTCTACGATGCCATTGTGAATCACGACGAGGTCGCCCGTGCAATCGGTATGCGGGTGCGCGTTGATCTCGTTGGGCTGGCCGTGCGTAGCCCAGCGCGTATGGCCGATGCCCACGTGACCTTCGAGTGGCTGCTCGTCCAACTTGCGCTCGAGCGTGGACAGTTTGCCCACACCGCGCCGGATGGCAATCCGACCGTCGTCGCCGATAGTCGCGATGCCGGCGCTATCATAGCCGCGATACTCCAGGCGCTTGAGACCTTCCAAGATAATCGGCGTGGCCTGGCGCGGGCCGATGTAACCTACAATACCACACATGGGAATCCCTCCTGGTGGCCTATCGCATATCGCGCATCGCCTGTCGCCATGTTGCGAGTGGCGGGCGATTTGCGATCAGCGATACGCGATAAGCTATATGCAATTAGCGATTTGCCACTGCGCGTTGTCTTGTCCCGCCCGTCGCCGCGCGGATTTGAGGCGCGCTTTAAACCTCGGAGGGAGAAAAGAGGGCCGTGGTTGGCCCTGGAGGCGTCCGCTGATCTTTCGATTTTCCCCGCCGGCAAGATTGGGCATCTCGCTTTCCACGGGTTAGCTCCGCCTTGCGACGGAGAACCTCCACCTCGTCAACTGGGGCGAGTAGAATGGCATCCCCATGCCGTTCGGCTCATCGCCCCAGTCCATGCGCTATCTCCCTGCTCACTTTGAATGATCCCGGTCTTCACCTCCTTTCCAGTAGGCGCATTATACCGGCTTTGCGCGATTCGTCAACACTTCCAGCAATTCACTCATCGTCGCTGCCAGCACCACAGGCCGCCTCAGCGCCCCGGCGATGTCCGACACGGACGCATCATCGAGCGTCACGCCGGTCGGATGGTCGAACATGATGCGGGGCAGCACGACCAACTCGCCCAGGTCATGCGCTTGCAACTGCGCGCTCACATCCGCGCCCATCAACAACCCGGACACCGTGATCGTCTCGCCCAGCCGCTCGTTGCGAATCGGGATCACGTCCAACTTTACGCCGCTCAACGGCGTGAATTCTTCCGCCGCCTCGCGCAGCACCGGCGCAAACAACTCGCCCGTCGCCAACGTCGCCCCTGAAACTTGAAATTTGATATTTGATATTCGACGCCTTGCCCTTCGCCAATCGTCCAGAAAACCCCACACCATCCCCAGGCCGTTTTCTTCCAGGTGGAGAGAATCATAATGCGCGCGAGGCGGGATGGGCCGCCCGGTGACGAGATACCATTCGTCCGTGGGATAGGCAAAGCGCACCCTCAGCGTCTTGCGAAATTCCTTTTGCCACGACTGGACGTTATCCAGCACGATATTCATCTCGGCGGGCGTGTTGGGCCGCTCGCCATACTTGTGATGGCGGGTGATGCCCACCGGCACGATGGATACGGATTGCACAGTCGGCCAGAACCCGGCTAGGTCGCGCACGCTGCGCTCCAGATGTTCACCGTCATTCAGCCCCGGCGTGACGACGATTTGCGTGTGCACCTCAATGCCGCAACGCGCCAGCCAGCGGAGTTGTTCGAGGATGTCGGGCGCATCGTCGTTGCGCAGCAACTTGCGGCGCACGTCGAGCGCAGTGGCATGCACGGAAACATAGAGCGGCGAAAGGTGCTGCTGCTCGATGCGCTCCCGGTCGTGTTCCGAAAGATTCGTCAGCGTGACAAAGTGGCCGAACAAAAAGCTATAGCGGTAATCGTCGTCCTTGATATAGAGCGTGCGCCGCATGCGGGGGGCCATCTGGAGCACGAAGCAGAACGTGCAGAGGTTGTTGCAGCGACGGATGTCAATGTCGAACGTGGGGTGCGCGAACTCGAGGCCGAGCGGCTGATCGTACTCGCGCTCGCTGCCCAAGACAAACTCGCGCACCCCCGTCCCGCCGGGGGCATCACGCCGCACGGTCAACTCGACGTGCTCCTCGGCGGCGCAAAACTGCACGTCAATCACGTCCTCGACGGGGAAGCCGTTCACAGCCAGCAATTCGTCGCCAGGCTTGAGTCCCAAGTCAGCAGCCAGGCTGCCCGGCTCGACTCCGGCGATGATGCCGCCGTGTAGAGTGGCTGGCGCGACGAGGTGCTCTTTGTTGCGACCGTGGGTGATATGGGGAGTGGAAAGAGATTTCGATAATGGCGATTTGGCGCGTGTCATGCCACATCTTCCGCCGGGAGATTGCTGCCGCGCGTCAATCGCAAGAGGCGCGTCGTGGCCTCGCGCAGATCGGCGAATCGCCCACGCTGATGGGGTGGCAATACCGCCGCCAATTGATACATCGCTTCGCGCGTCATCAGCGAAAGCTCTTCGCGCCCGACGCGCGCGCCGGCCGTCTCAAAGTAAAACGGAAGACCAAATGTCACGCGCACATCGGTGCAGCGCAACCGTTTCCAGTTCCGCCCAATCTCCGGCGTGCCGACGATGCCGACGGGGATGACCATTGCGCCCGTGCGCGTGGCGACGTAGGCGACGCCGTCGTGCGGTTCCTGCAGCACACCCGACTTGCTGCGTGTGCCTTCGGGCGCCATCAAAAGCAAGTGCCCCGCCCTGAGCGCCTCAATCGCCTGACGCAGCGCCGCGCGATCCACCTCGCCGCGCCGCACGTTGATCGCGCCCCACAAGCCAATGAGCAGATTGACGCCCGGCAGCTCGAGGTTTTCGATTTTCGACATCGGCACGATGCGGCGGCGAATGCTGGCAATCAGCATCACCGGATCGAGAAACGCGACGTGGTTAATCATCAAGATCGCCGGCCCAGAAGCGGGAATGTTGTCCAACCCTTCCACATCCAGATGAACCAGCACATTGAATACCGGACGCAGTGTGGCGAGGGCGATTTTCTGCCCCAGGTTGTATTGGGACGCTTGCCTCTCCTCGGTCATAGCCCTACTCCAATTCTCTTTCATCCGTCTACCAGCTTTTCAACCACTTGCATCACCCCGGAGATGTCGAGATGAGTCGAATCCACGAGGACGGCATCTTCCGCCGGGCGCAGTGGAGCCGTGGCGCGCCCGCTATCTATCTGATCACGCCGCGTCATCGCCGAAAGAACGTCTTTTAATTTGACGGACTCACCCCGCGCCAGACATTCTGCCTGGCGGCGGCAAGCACGTTCCTCGGCAGAAGCATCCAGGTAAATCTTGACGTCGGCTTCCGGCAGGACGACGGTGCCAATGTCCCGTCCCACCATGACCACGTGACCTGCCAGGCCGATGCGCCGCTGCTGCGCCGTCATCGCCGTCCGAACGCCGGGATAAGCCGACACCGGCGACACAGCCCGATCCACCTCCGGCGTGCGGATAGCCCAGGTCACATCACGCCCATCGCACATCACCGTGTATTGCCGGCCATCTTCCACCGTCGGCGCGAGCACGTCAATCTGCATGCGCTCGGCCAGGTCCGTGACGGCTGCCTCGTCGCCGATGTCCATACCTCGCTCGAGCGCCGCCCACGTGACCGCCCGATACATGACACCCGTATCGAAATAGATGTACCCCAACCGTTTGGCGAGCAATGCGCCGATGGTGCTTTTGCCTGAAGCAGCCGGGCCATCAATCGCAATGATGGAAGGGATCATGCCGATCCCTTCAACTGGTTCAACGCTCGCAATTCCTGGCTGTTCAGATGACGCCATTCGCCCGGCTTGAGGTCGCCCACACGGATCGGCCCGACGCGCACGCGAATGAGCCGGCGCACCGGATGTCCAAGCAAGGAAGCCGTGTCGCGGATCTGCCGCTTGCGGCCCTCTTGCATCACCACGCGCAGCCACGTGCCCTCGCCCTCGCCGCGCATGATGCTGACGTGCGCAGGCCGAGTCATGTGATCTTCTAGCATCACGCCGCGCCGCCAGCGTGAAAGGGTTGCATCATCCGGGCGGCCCTGGACAAAGACGTGATATTCTTTTTCATGCTCAAAGCGCGGGTGCGTGAGCCGGTTCACCAGGTCGCCGTCGTTCGACAGCAAGATCAGCCCCTCGCTATCGGCATCCAGCCGGCCCACCGGCACCAGGTGTCCTTCAAGTGGAATCAACTCCCGCACGGTTTTGCGACCGCGTTCGTCGTCGAGCGTGGTGATGACGCCACGCGGCTTGTACAGCGCCACCGTGATTTCGCGGGTCTCGATGCGGATTCGACGCCCGTCCACGCGGATCGTGTCGTGATTGGGATCGGCGCTGTCGCCCAGCCCGGCCAGCTTGCCATTGACACTCACGCGCCCCTGGCGAATGACCTCTTCGCACGCACGGCGACTGCCATAGCCGGCCGCTACCAAAATCTTTTGAAGGCGTTGCCTGTTTTCTTGCACACTTTCACCTTAGGGAGACTTGACCCACGCATTGTAACATATCCTCAGCGATTCTGCCACAAAACTAGAACCACATCTGGTAGGGACAATCCTCATGGCGCCCTTCGGCTGGGCAAGCACAAGGCTTGCCCCTACGAGTTATGAGGAATCACCAGACGACATCCGATTGACAAATCCGTCGTTCGTTGTAGACTTTCGCCACCATGGCCTCGCCGCAAAAGTGGCTTGTCGGTTTGGTCGCCTTGGGATGCGTGCTCAGCAGCAGCGTCCCCGTCCAGGTTTTGGCCGTGCCGCCAGAGCCTGGTGTTGCGCCACGCCCGACCGTCGTACAAACAAAAGACGGCCTGACTCTGGACTGGCGTGTATCCATGTCGCTTGTCCAGATCGTGCCGCGCGCCGATGGGACGCTCGACGTGACGTTGCGCGGCGCCTCACAAACCGCTCAACCCGGCCTCCCGCAATTGCCGTTTGATTCGGCGTTGATCGCCGTGCCTCCCGACGCGGCTCCCACGCTCGGCGTACTCGTCGTCGAAGAACAAACGATCCCCCTGCCTGCTCATGGGAAAATGGCGCTTGCGCCACTGCCTTCAGGCGTTCAGCGTGATGCAGAGGGTCGCGTGATTGGCGGGGCTTTCTCGCCAACCTCGACTGAGATTTCCTCCACCATGGAGCAAGTGGTGACGCTAGAGCCAGTCGGCGTGATGCGCGGCGTGCGCCTGGCGCGAGTGACGTTCTACCCCGTCCGCCCGGTAGAGGGGCAGCCCGATGCCCGCGTGACCACTCACCTGCGCGTCTCTATCACCTTCGCAGAACAAGTTGCTGACTTGTCCCACGCTGCGCCACTCGACCCACTGTTGGCTGCGGCACAATCGGCCGTCGTCAATCCATTACAAATCTCAAATCTAAAATCTCAAATCCGAAATCTGAAATCCGAAATCCAACCGGCGCCGGTTCCGCTTTAACGGCGATTGAAGTGAGCGCGCCCGGCCTGACCGCCATCACGTATAAAGCCCTGAACGCCATCGGCTTTCCTGTTGACAGCGCCGACCCTCACTTCTTGCACTTGATGCACGCCGGGAATGAGGTCGCCGTCGAATGGGATGGCAACGACGACACACACTTTGAGCCAGGCGAGCGATTGCTGTTCTACGCCGAGCCACGCTTCAGTCGTTGGACCAACACCGATGTTTACTTTCTCTGGCGGGACACCACGCCCGGCCTGCGCATGTCGAGCCGCTCCGCCGCGCCGGATGGACGACCCGCCAGCGTCGCCTGGGCCACTGCAATTGCCGAGGTCAATGCGCTCTACACGCCCGATGGCTTCTACGGACCGATCCCCGCCGGACGCGACGACGATCGCTGGACATGGGATGTCCTGCGGCTCCCTGACCGCACTTTAGGCTCCTATCCCATCGAGTTGCCTCCCGCCGTGGACGTGACACAGTCATCCATGTTGACGGTCTGGTTCATCGGCTACACGGATGTCACCGCCAGCCCTGACCATCGCGTGGATGTGAGCCTCAACGACGTGTACGTGGGCCGCGTCGAATGGGACGGCAAGCGAGCGATTACGGCCACGCTGCCTATCACGTCCGGCATTCTGCATGGCGGCGCCAACCTGGTCTCCTTCACGTTGCCGGGCATCCCAGGCGTTTACGTCGAGGGAACCTGGCTGGATGCTTTTTCGATCAACTATGCGCGCAGCCAGGCATCGGCGGGAGCTTCGGTTCGCTTCGACACGACCCAAACCATTTACCAGGAGCCTGCCCCTCTCCTGCCGCGTCGGCTCTACTTGCCGCTGGTCACCCGCAACTATGCTCAGCAACCAGCGCCAGCACATACCGTTGCATTTGCCAGCCCCGGCCCCAACCGCGCTTACGACGTGACCGATCCCCTCCACCCTCAAAGGCTGACCGACATGAAGGTGAACGGGAACTCTCACCCTGAGCGACCCGCCGGAGGGTGGCGCGCATCGCTATGCCGTCGCAGCCGCCGATGGCATCCTCAACCCTGCGCGTGTGAGGCCGGCGGAGAGCCTATGGGGCTTTCACACCACCAGCGGATTCACCGGCGCCGATTACGTGATCATCACCCATCCCGCTTTCGCCGATGCGCTCGGCCCGCTAGTGAATCTACGCCAATCGCAAGGACTCACGACAACAATGATCAACGTGCTGGGCATCTATGATGAGTGGGGCGATGGTCGTCCCAACCCGGAAGCGATCCGCGCTTTCATCGCGAATGCCTACGCCACTTGGCAGCCGCCCCCGACTTACGTTTTGCTGGTCGGCGATGGAAGCTTTGACCCGAAACGCTATCTCACTGATTCGCCGGTCACGTTCATTCCGCCCTACCTGGCCGACGTGGATCCGTGGGCCGGCGAGACCGCCGCCGACAATCGCTACGTCACCGTGGACGAAGTGGACGATCTGCCTGATTTATTGATTGGCCGGCTGCCGGTCAAAACGCTGGCCGAGGCGCAGACCGTCGTGGATAAAATCGCGCGATACGAGACCACTCCTTTCCCCGGCGGATGGAATCGCAACGTGACCTTTGTGGCCGACGATGCAGACCCAGGAGCCGGGGACTTTGCAGCCCAATCTGAAATCATCGCTACGACTTACGTGACCTCGCCCTTCACGCCACAGCGAATCTACTTTACGCCGCCCACGACAACTGTCACCGCAATTCAACAAGCTACGCTGAATGCCTGGAACACCGGTGCGCTGCTTATGCAATTCACCGGCCATTCGTCCTGGCAACAATGGGCTGGAGAGCGGTTCTTCCACCTGGATGATTTGCCAATGCTGCACAACGATCGCCGCTGGCCCATCGTCCTTGAGATGACGTGTTTCACGGGAGCATTTCATCGGCCTGAACCAACGCTGGACAAAGGCCTGCTCAACTTGAAGGATGCTGGGGCTACTGCGGTCTGGAGTTCAACCGCCCTCGGCCTCAGTACCGGCCACGATAAATTGGACGGAGGATTCTTTCAAGCAGTGTTCAACGATAAAGTCAATACACTAGGCCAGGCGGCACTCTCCGGCAAACTATCGCTGGCAAAGTCCGGCCAACAACTCTATCTGCTGGACACTTTTACGCTGCTCGGCGATCCCGCCCTGAGGTTTAACCGAACCATCGTCCCCTGGGCCAGCCAAATCTACTTGCCCGTGATCTCGAAATGATTTGTTTGACTTGACATTTGACTTGTGGTATCATCTTTACATTCCTACCTACATTCGTGCGAAAGGAGCCACCCATGCCCAAGTCGCGCACCGACCAAATGGTAGAGCGATTGCGAGACCTCCAGGCTGCTACCGGAGAAATTGAAGGCTCCGCTGTCGTCTCTGTGGATGGCCTCATTATGGCCTCATCGTTGCCCGCTGGCGTCGAAGAGGATCGTGTTTCGGCCATGTCCGCCGCCATGCTCTCCCTGGGTGAGCGCATCGCCGCCGAGTTGGGGCGCGGAGTTCTCTATCAAGTTTTCATTCACGGCAAGAACGGCTATGTCGTGCTGATGTCGGTAGGTGAAGATGCCGTGCTGACCGTGTTGGCCCGCGAGCAAGCCAAGCTGGGGTTGATCATGTTGGACATGCGGCGCGCGGCAGAAGACTTGTCTGGACTGATCTAGTGAAGGGCAGATCGCCAATGGCGGATAGCCTGTGGCGGATCGCAAACTGAACCATCATCAATCGTAGCCTCCGGTGGGGAGTGTCGCCCATAAGCGACCTCCCCACCAGTCTTTATAGGTAGCCGGCGCATCCCGCTGCGCCAGCGTCAGGAGGAGTAGAAATGCCCAAATATATTTTTTGCACTGGCGGCGTGGTATCCAGCGTGGGCAAAGGCATCACGGCAGCGGCTATCGGGCGCGTCTTAAAAAGCCGCGGGCTGCGCGTGAGCATTCAAAAGCTCGATCCATACATCAATGTGGATCCCGGCACCATGTCGCCCTACCAACACGGCGAAGTTTTTGTCACCGAAGACGGCGCAGAAACCGATTTGGACCTGGGCCACTATGAACGCTTTATTGACGAGAACCTCACGCGTGCCAGCAACGTCACGACGGGTCAAGTCTATGCCGAAGTCATCGGCAACGAGCGGCGCGGTGATTATTTGGGTGGAACGATCCAGGTCGTCCCGCACATCACCAACGAAATTAAGCGACGCATCGGGCTGGTGGCTAGAACGACGAACCCCGACGTCGTCATCGTCGAAGTCGGCGGGACGGTGGGCGACATCGAAAGCCTGCCGTTCCTGGAAGCCCTCCGCCAGATGCGCAAAGACATCGGGCGTGACAATACGATGTACATTCACGTCACGCTGCTGCCGTTCGTCGGCGCAACGGGCGAGCTCAAGACCAAGCCCACGCAGCACAGCGTCAAAGAACTGCGTGGCATCGGCATCCAGCCGGATGTGATCGTGGCTCGCGCCGACAAGCCCGTGTCCGACGCGCTCAAGGACAAGATTTCCCTGTTCTGCGATGTCGAGCCACGCGCAGTCGTGCCGATGGTGACGGCTAGCAGCGTCTATGAAGTGCCCCTGCTCCTGGAACAAATCGGCCTGGGCGATTTCATCATCCAACGACTGGGGCTGTCTGCCACAGCCGCGCCCGACCTTTCTGACTGGCGCATGATGGTCGAAAAGATGCTGGCGCCCAAGGAGCCGCTGCCCATTGCCATCGTGGGCAAATATGTCGAGCTGCGAGACGCCTACATGAGCGTGCGCGAAGCGCTCGTCCACGCCGGCGTCGTGCACGGCCTGGACGTGCAGATTGATTGGGTGAACTCGGAAGACCTGGAGCGCGGTCGCGGGATGGAGCGCCTGGAAAAAGCCGCGGGCATCGTCGTGCCCGGCGGGTTTGGCTATCGTGGCATCGAAGGCAAGATCGCCGCCGCGCGCTTTGCTCGCACGCACAAGGTTCCTTACCTGGGACTATGCCTGGGGATGCAGGTCATGACGATTGAGCTGGCCCGCACTGTCATCGGCGATGAATCGGCCAACAGCACCGAGTTCGACCACTCGACGCCGCATCCGGTGATCGACCTGATGCCGGAGCAACGCGACATTGCCGACATGGGCGGTACGATGCGGCTGGGCACGTACCCCTGCGCGCTCGTTCCTGGCACGCGTGCGCAGGCCGCCTATGGCTCACTCCACACCGACGAACGCCACCGGCATCGCTTCGAGTTCAACAATGCCTACCGCGGCCTGCTGGCCAAGAACGGCCTGGTGCTTTCGGGCCTTTCGCCGGATGGGCGACTGGTCGAGATCGCCGAGATCGCCGATCATCCGTTCATGGTCGGCTCGCAATTCCATCCTGAATTCAAGAGCCGACCCAACCGGCCGCACCCACTGTTCAAGGCGTTTGTCGAAGCGGCAGCTGCGCGGCTGGATCGGGTCGCATGACGGCCAGTCTTTTCTGACATCGCTTGCCAATTTCTTTAACGCCTGTTATAATCTGGCCCGCTGCCACCTTAGCTCAGTCGGTAGAGCAGTCGCTTCGTAAGCGACGGGTCTCGAGTTCGAGTCTCGAAGGTGGCTCCTGATGACGAAAAAGCCCTCGACTTGTGGCCGAGGGCTTTTCTCATGAACAAACGAGCCGGCGACCTTGCACGGCTCGCTATCTTTTAACGCGACAGCGCGTCCAGTTCTTGCCCCGAAGTTTAACAGGGCGGCATCCTATGCCGCCAACTTGGTATCGGCCAATATCTTGTCAAGCCGCTGCTTGACGACCGGCTGCGGAACCACACCGACGATGCGATCCACCACCTGCCCGTTCGCCACGAACAGCATCGTCGGGATGCCTTGCACGTCATAGTAGCCGGCCCACTGCGCGTGATCGTCGGTGTTGACTTTGGCGACGAGCACCTGGCCAGCGTAATCCTTCGCAATTTGTTCCAGCACCGGCGCGACCATCCGGCACGGCGCACACCACGGCGCCCAAAAGTCCACAATCACCGGGACGGGCGATTGAAGCACCACCTTCTCAAAGGCTTCGTCGCTGACGTGAATCGGCTCGTTAATCATTGGAATCCTCCACAATTTGGAAACTGGATGTTATCTCGGCCACACCGCGCAGCGTGGCCGCGACCGAACAATACTTGTCTTCCGAAAGCTCTATCGCCTGCTGCACGGCTTTTTCCGAAATCCCCTTGCCGCGCACGATGTATTCGATGTGAAGCTTGCGAAACGTCCACGGCGGATCAGTGTCTTGCTGACCACTGACCTTAATCTGCAAACCCGTGAAATTCTGCCGCTTCTTGACCAGGATGCCAACGACATCCACACCACTGCATGCGCCCAAGGCGACCAGCAGCATATCCGATGGCTTGGAGCCGGTGCCATCTTTAGCCGTAGACAGCACGATGGAATGATTCGTGCTATCCGTGCCAATGAACTGCTCGTTCTGAAC
>Ga0315279_10000657_pt1 | contig 64952 bp, 62 predicted proteins | sample YL17G06_20_MG_FD_203694 | JGI IMG/M metagenome (GOLD analysis project Ga0315279, IMG submission 203694) | Sediment microbial communities from Yellowstone Lake, YNP, Wyoming, USA - YL17G06_20 | ecosystem: Environmental > Aquatic > Freshwater > Lake > Sediment | place: USA: Wyoming | collected...
GCGGCTTTCTGACCGCCAGTTTTTTTGTCTCTGCCCATTTTTGGGCCATCTTTCATTTTTTTTACCCCACATTGTATCGCTTTTTAGACAACCCCTTATGACTTCTGCAAGAGGCCTAATATCTACGCTGAACGCCCGGGATGAATTTCTACGCGGGTGTTTCGATCTTCTTCAACTGGTCGTGGTCAGGCAGGATGGACTCAGCCTCGCGGATCGGGCGGATGAAGTAACCCGTCAGCCCGACCAGGGCAACGCCCAGGCAGGTGAAAACCGTTAATAGGCCCATGCCGGCTCCGGGTCCCGCGCCGACCAGCCAGGAGAAGGTGCTAAAGAGGCCTCCTGTGGTGGTCTTCATCGCCGGTTCGAGAACGAAGTCGGCCAGCGCTCCGCCGATGATGGGAGTGATGGGCTGGGCAAACCAAGCGATCAGGCGGCGGGCGGAGAAGACCCGTCCCTGCAAGTCGGGCGCGACTTTGGACTGCCAGATGACCTGGTTGGAACTGTTGATCAGAGGGACAAACAAATTTACCAGGATGATGGCCGGGATCCACAACGGCAGGCCGGTGGCGATGCCCAGCACGGCGCCAGAGATGCCGACCAATATATGGCCTGCCAGCACGCCATGCACGCGGCGCTTGAAGCCGCCCCAGGCGCTCATCAGGACGCCGCCCACCACCCCGCCAATCGCGCCGGCAGTCTGCACCGAGCCGAAGATGAGGCTGTTCTGGCCGGTGCGCGCCAGGATCATGGGGGTGAACACCGTCCACTGGATGCCGGCGAAAAGGTTGCCAACGAAGAAGACCAGTTGCAGGCCGAGCAGACTGGGGCGCTGGAAGATGTAGGTGAAACCGTAGGCAGCTTCCTTCCAGATATTTCCCTTCGCTTTCTGGCCCTCAACTGTCTTCTCCGGCTGCGGCACGTGGACGATGAGCAGCGCGCCGATGGCGATGAAGAAAGTCACCACGTCAATGGTCATGATCCAGACCAGGCCGTTGACGTTCGGGATCGCCAGGACCATGCCCGCCAGGAGGGGAGCCAGGATTCCCGGCCCGGCCTCGATCAGCGACATCAGCCCGTTAGCACGCCCATACTGCTCCTTGGGCACCATCGTGCTGATGGCCGCCGAATACGCCGGCCACTGGAAGGTGTTGCCCAGCCCGTTGAGCACGGCGGTGATGTACAGGTGCCAGAATTGCAAATGGCCGGTGGCGTACATGACCAGGATGAAGGTGGTGCCTACCACCGCCACCAGGTCGCTGACCATCATCATCAGTTTGCGGTTGTAACGGTCCACCATCGCACCGGCGATGGGCGAGAGCAGCAGGAAGGGTGTAATGTAAGCTACTTGCATCAACCCCATTTTGAAGGCACTCTCGGTCTGCTTGTACATCCAGAGCGAAAGACCGAAGCCGGTCATGCTGGAGGCCAACACGGAGATGATCTGCCCAAGCCAGACGATGGTGAATCCAAACATACCCGAAGGGCGTTTGGGTGTGGAGGTTGGGGAGTTGTTCAATTTTGTCTAGCCTTGTAGTTGGGTCAGGCCTTCTTCCACTGTCATCTCGAATTGAAGGTTTGTTCAATGGTTTCTTGAGACATAATAACTCCTATGCAGATCAGACCCTAAAGGTCTCGAAGACCTTTAGGGTCTAGACTATTCAACAAAGATCTCGACGTGCTCGCCATCTTCATCGTCGGTCACGTCAATGATCTTGCCGGTCATGCCACTGCGCAGCGCGGCGATAACCTCATCCAATTCAACGCCATCAATTTCGGGGGCGAAATGTGCGCCGATCTTCATGCCGGCATCAATCAGGCTGATGGGGATCTGCACCGTGGCCTTCGAGCGGCCGGATGCTATGTCGGTGACGCGCACCCGCAGCCAGCGCGCGTTGCCGACGCCCAACTCGCCCGCCGCGCCAGCAACCGCCTTGCTCTGCGCCGCGCTCAAGGCCGAGAGCAGCTTGGCGCCTTCCTCGGCGCTCAACTTACCTTCCTCGATCATCTTCAAGATCTTCATCCGTTCTTCCGTGGTTGCCATTGCAACACCTCCTAACAAAAATCTGCGTTAATCCCTTTCATCTGTGGTTGTTTTATCGTTCAGCCTGCTCGTTTTTGACAGTTACATTTTCATTACCATTATTTCCATTCATATTCAAATCCTTCGGCATCTTGAACTTTAGCCAGGCCGGGATGACGGACAGGAATGACACGATGACCGTGATCATGAATGGGAAACGCGGGTTGACTTTCTCCCACAACTGGCCGCCGATCCACGGCGCGGGCAGCGAGACCAATCCCAGGCTGGAACTGAACAGGCCGAAGGCTGTGACGCGCACCTTCTTCGGGACGGCCTTCGAGATCAGTGACTGGTACGCCGGGGTCATCAACCCGACGCCCATACCGGCTATTGCCCAACCGACCCCGTAGAGCCAGGGGTTGGCCGTCGGCATGTAAACCAACATCCCCAAGGCAACACCGATCAGGGTAAAGCCAAACACGATGTTGACGCGCTCACCTTTCTTATCCGCCAGCCAGCCGCCGGGAATGGTGCTCAACATCATGAACAAGCCGAAGACACTGTTCATCAAGCCAATTTCCCTGAAATTCAAGCCCCCGAATTCCTGCATGTAGACCGGCAGCAAATTCATGGATAGGCCAAACGAGATGTCGCGCACGCCATCGGTGATGAGCACCCAGGTGATCACGCCTCCGGCCACCAGCAAGCCGAACATCGTCCCCAGGTTGTTTTTCAAACTAACGAACGACAACTTCTGGGGCCTGGATTCGCTCCCCTTCGAAGCCTCACGCGCCATGCTGACACGGATGACCGTCGCGATAACGTACAGCCCGGCAGCCACCATCAGCATTTTCTTGAAGCCGTACAAATCCACCAGCCAGCCGCCCAGCACCGGTCCCACCACGCCGACGATCATGAATAGCGCCTGGGAAATGCCAAACACCCTGGCGCGGTTTTCCTCGCTGGAGTGCTCGGCGATAAAAGCGTCGAAACTGGGGCCAACCAGCGAACCGGTGATGGACTGAAAGGCCGAGGCCACCAGCAGCCACTGCCAGGTTGGGGCGGCGATCAAGGCAACGTAAGTAAAGATGCCCACCACGCTGCCGATGGCAATCGCCCGCAGGCGGCCGAGCGTATCCGAGATCCAGCCGCCCAGGATCTGCAGCGCCAGCGGGATGATCTGCGAAATGGTGAAGAACAGGCCAATCTGTCCCACCGTCGCGCCAAGATCTTTGATATAGAGTGACATCAGCGGCCCGTACATGTTGCCGCCGACATTGGCAAAGATCATCGCCACCAGGAAGAGCAGCACCAGACCGCTCAACAGCGGCTGCTTCCTGGCCTGGGCTGCCGTCGTTTCCACAGGCATCATCAAAGCCCGCCCTCCGCTACCCGATATAAACCTGCACCCGTTCGCCGTCTTCGCCCTCGTCCACGTTGACGATCAGCGGCTCTTCGCCGGTAAATCCGGTCTCGACCACTTGAATGATATCGTCCACATTGGTTTTCTCCAGATCGGGGATCTTATGGCCGAAGTGGCGCAGGAACCAGGCCGTGAATTTCAATGGCAAAGGAAAGCCCAGGAAAATGCGCTGCGGCTTTTCGCCGGGCTTCTGGTGCACATCCACGAAAATCCAGCGCGCCTTGCGGGTGCCCACGGCTGCGGCAATAACGGCCACGCCCAGCAGCAAGACTGGCAGCCCTAGGCAGTAGAACCAGCCGCTGATGCTGGCTGGGTGCATGTTGGCGTACATGATCCACCCACCCAAAATGGTGACAGCCACGCCGAGCGCCAAAGGGATGAGCCACAGGCGGCGAACGGTATCTTTGATGCGGGCGATCTTCGGATCTGCTTCCTGGCTGGACCCTTCGGCAGCCTCCTCGGGCTTTGCCGCGCCCGTCTGGCGCGTTGACGAGGGGCTTGCTTCCGCTTCGGCGGCCCGAATCTCATCCTCGGCCGGATTCTGCTCGAGGGTCTGCATCAGGCGCAGTCCCTCTTCCGGCGTGATCTTGCCGTCTTCGATCATCTTCAGAATTTGGTTGCGTTCCTGGTCAGTCATAGCATTCTCCTCAATGTCACTTGTTTTCCAGCGCTGCCAGCAGCTTCTCGGCTTCATCGAGTGAGATCTTCTTCTCCTGAAGCATTTTGAGGATGGTCAGTCGCTCCTCATCACTGACCGGCTCGCCGCGTTCGATGGGTTTCTGGCCGGAGAATCTGAACACTTCCGATCCCCCGATCACGACTCTCCCCTCGAATCCTCTCCCGTGTGGACGGCGGGCACGCGCTTCGGCGGCGCGCGCTTTGGCCTCGGCGCGGCGCATGGCCGCCGCGATTTTTACTTCCGCGTGGCGCGAGGCCGCTTCTGTGCGCGCCTGGGCGCGTTCCATCGCCGCCTGCACACGGCGGTTGATGCGCTCGGAGAGATCAGGCGGAATCGGAGGAATAGGTGGGATCGGTGGGATGGGCGGGATCCCCCATTCGGACGTATCTCCCATCCCAATGCCAAAATCGGCGGCCGAATCCCATTTCTCGGCCTGGCTGGTGACAATCAGCTCGTCGCCGGCTGTCAGGAACATCTTGGCTGCTCCGCTGCCCAGCTTGATCGTTTGGGTTGGGCTTTCTTCTGTCCGCTCGATGCCGGGGAAATCAATATGAAGGGACTCTGGCGAACCACCGGTCAGGTTTAATTCGACGTCCGCGTTCGGCGGCAAGCGCAGGAGCAGGTCATCGCCGGCGGTGATGTGATATTCTTTCCCTGGCAGGGGTTCCAGGTAGAGAGTTGCGTCTGCACCGGTGGTAGCCACCACGCCGCCGTGCGCGTTGCGCAGGAACAGGTCCGAGCCGACGTTCTCGATGGTCACTGATCCCTCGACATCGCGGAAGGAAGCGTCGCCGCCGATGGTAGCAATCGCACAGTCGCCGCGACCGCCGCGCAGGGCAAAATCGCCGCTAACCTGATCGGCGGTCAGGCTGCCAACGCTGCGCAAGGACGCGTCTCCGGCGATCGTTCCCAAAGTCGCGGCGCTGGTATCGTTCAGGCACAGGTCGCCGGCCACGGGTCCGAGGTTGATCGCTCCGCTCAGGGCTTGCAGGCAGGCGTCGCCGGCCACAGTCTCGATGCGCAGGCTGGCCTGACGCGGCAAGTACAAGATCAGATTCTCGTCACAGGAAACAAGCACTTGCTCTGCGTCCACCCTGATATCCAACGTCTCCCCGTCAGTCTTGGCCATGATCTCGGCTCGCTCCCAACCTGCGACGCGCAAGTCGCCGGGAACGGCTTGCACCGTCACTGCTGGCGCCGTGCCAACCGATATGGTTTGTTGTTTCATGGCTTACTCCTCTTCCCCATGCAAGAGACGCATGGCGTCGTCGGCAGAAATCTTGCCGGCATCCAGTTCTTCGAGGATGCTGTGGCGTTTCTCGTCGGAGATTTCGGGTTCGTCCTCATCCTTGCCTGGTTCGTAGCCCATGGCGCGGATGACTTCGTGCAAGCGATTGCGGATGGTGGGGTACGAAAGCCCCAGTTCATCTTCCACGCGGGTGATCTTGCCCTCGCAACGGATGAACGTCTCTACGAAATCCAACTGTTCCTCATTCAAGCCAGGCAGAACGTTGTTGGAGAAACGGCCTTCGATGGAGGTGTCGCAGGCATCGCAGTGCAGGCGGGTGACAGTCAGCTCATTGCTGCAAACCGGGCATTTACTCATGGATGGTTTCATGCAACCCCCCTTTTAGTGGGCAGACCATGCAACGGTCTGTTTGACAGCATAGCGTTCCTTCAGGCTCTTGCCCGCCGTAATGAGCAGATCGCCCAGCCAGGCCAGTGTGCGCTGGTACCAGTATTCCCGTTCGATCCGGGATACGGGTCGGAGGTGGTCGAGCCAGGCATCCTCCCGTTCAGGGCGGCGGTGATCCTCGCTGATCGCAGACAAGCTCAGGGCTAAGGATAAAAATTGGTTTTGCATAGCAACCTCCTGTCTAACGCTTTGAGCACAAAAGCACAACACGCTTTTCAATTCTCTTAGTATTATATACAATATCTTTGAATTGTCAAGTGGTAATATCAATATTATCAATATATCCCTTGTTATTCTTGATATTCACATCAATACAAGGAAGCAATGTGGATGACACCTCCTCTGCCGGGGATGGGTGAGGGCGAAAATGTCGGATTTGGTGCAAGAAGAGGTAAAATTACGGTTATCCAATTTCCAGCCGCTGGAGGTTCCATGATTCGTGCTCTTTATTACACGCCCGATTCGCCTTTGGATACAGGGTTCCCCCCGGAAAAGTTCGGTTCGGCATTGCAGAACCCCAAAGGCCTGCTGTGGGTGGATTTCACCGGTGAGCCGCCCGCGGTCTGCGAACCGCTCATGCGGGACGTTTTCGGCTTTCACCCCCTGGCGATAGACGACGCCCTTCAAGAGACCCATACTCCCAAGGTGGATGATTGGGGCAGCTTCGTTTACATCGTGCTCAATGCCATGACACTCAACGACGATCCAGCCAACGGACTGCTGAAGACGAACGAACTGGATGCCTTTCTCGGACCCAATTACGTAGTCACCCATCACGACAACCCGATCGCAGCCATGGACGAGGTCTGGAGCGCCTGTCAGCGCGACGCGCGCCACCTGCAAAGCGGCGCAGACCATCTGATGTACAAAATCGCCGACCACATCGTGGCCGGCTACATGCCGATCGTCGCAGAGATTGACAAGGGTATTGACCAGATCGAGGATGAGATCTTCGACGCCCCAACACCCAAGACACTGGAGCAAATCTTCTCGCTCAAACGGGCGTTGTTAGGCATGCGGCGCGTCATCACGCCACAGCGCGAGGTGTTGAACAAACTGGCGCGCGACGATTACCCTGTCATTGACCCGCGTGATCGCGTTTTCTTCCGGGACGTATACGATCACCTGGTGCGATTGCACGACCTGAACGAGAGCATGAGAGACCTGGTCGGCGGCGCGGTGGATACTTACCTCTCTGTTATCAATAACCGTATGAACGAGGTGATGAAAACACTCACCGTCATCACGACACTCTTCATGCCCATATCTTTCGTCGCCGGTTTCTTTGGCATGAACTTCTTCGAGCCGGTTGCCCACATGACCAGATGGACAGATCAGCCGGCCTTTATCGTGATGTTTTTGATCACCATCTTATTGCCAATCAGTATATACATGTGGCTGCGCCGCCGCACCTGGGTCTAAGTTTACGCAAAAAAGCGCTTGACACAGAACGTATGTTCGTGTTATATTATTAGCACAAATGTACGGTTCACCAGGAAAGGAAGGCCCCAATGGTGAGAACGCGTAAAGGCTTGACTGAACGGCACTATAAAATCCTGGAATATCTGGATAAGCGGCTCAACGAGCAGGGTTATCCCCCCTCCATCCGCGAGATCGGTGAGGCGACCGGGATTTCCTCGACCTCCGTCGTTACTTACTACCTCAAGCAACTGGTCGAATTGGGGCGGATCGAACGCGATCCCAAGTTCTCGCGCGCGGTACGGTTGATCAGAGAACCCGAACTCGGCGTACCTCAACGTGTAGCCGAAGCAGTCCAGAACGCGGTCGCCGTGGCCGATGAATTGCTCAGGATTCCTCTCGTCGGCCGCATCTTCGCCAGCGCGCCGGTGCCGGTTCCGCCCTCGGATTTCAATTATTTCGACGCCGAAAGCAGCATCAACATCGCCCGCAGTCTGCTCCCGCAGCGTGAAAAAGGCGTCGAGCTTTTTGCGCTGGAGGTACAAGGCGACTCGATGATTGACGCCATGGTCAACGACGGCGACATCGTGGTGATGAAAAAGGCCGAGCAGGCCAACAACGGCGAGATGGTCGCTGTCTGGCTTACAGGTAAAGACGAGACCACGCTCAAGTATTTCTTCAAAGAAAAGGGACGCGTCCGCCTGCAGCCTGCCAATCCAACCATGAAACCCATTTACGTGGATGACCCGCAAACGGTTCAAGTTCAGGGCAAAGTCGTGATGGTCATCCGCAAAGTTGATCGAGTTAAGTCTACTGCGGCGTAACGCCGAGATACGAACTCAGAAGAAACTTCCGAAGCGCGAATGGCTTCGGAAGTTTTTACGCACACCCCCGAACCGCACCTGCGCGCCTTCCGTTGGATGCGCTTTATCCCCTTCATGGCAAAAGCGACTGGCATTTTCCATTACCGGCTGGGAAAGTGAGCAGCTGTCATGTCTAACCTATCAAATTATTACATCGCACGCAAAGTTCGCTTCTTGAGGGAGTTCGATCTCGTTGCGAAATCCGCTCGTTCCGTGTTGAATGAGTATTTTGTTGGTGAGAATGTCAACGGGTTGCTGGCGGAAACGCGCCGGGAATTCGAAGCCCTGATCCCCCAACTTCCCTACATCGGCGGGAAGCAGCCTTTCACGGGATTCATCGTCTTCACGGGAATGCTGCTGGCAGTTTAATGCGTCAGCAGGGCATATGGCAAAACGGTGGAGCAGACCGGCGATTATGGCGTGGATTACCTGGAGTGCGCCTCCTGTAAATCCCTGGCGAAACAGGGCGCGCCCGAACTGGCCCCCTATCTTTGCCCGGTGGACATTCTCTACAGTAAATCCCTGGGTTGGGGATTGACGCGCACAATGACGCTCGCCGAGGGCGCGGAGAGGTGCGACTTACGCTTCAAAAAGGGCGGAAAGACCAAAGTGGCTGTGCCAGCTTCGATGCAAAACGTGATTGACAATTAAAATGTAAACTGCCCGTTCTTGTAGAACACTTCCCCATCCACCTTGATGTCGGCTTCTTCGCCCATGCCGCAGATCATGTCCCAGTGAATGACGCTCTTGTTGCGAGAGCCGGTCTCAGGGTAGCCTGCGCCGAGCGCCATGTGGAAGGTGCCGCCGATCTTCTCGTCGAATAGGATATTGTGCGAGAAGTGGTCAATCTCGTAGTTGGTGCCAATGGCGAACTCGCCCACGTAGCGCGCCCCCGCGTCCGATTCGAGCATCTCCAACAGGAACGGCTGGTTCTTCTCGGCTTTGGCTTGCGTCACCTTGCCGTTGCTGAAAGTCAGTTCCACGCCCTCTACCATCACGCCAGTGTAAATGGCAGGATATGTGAATTTGACCCAACCGTTGAGTGATTCTTCCACCGGGCCGGTGTAGATCTCACCATCCGGCATGTTGTGTGAACCGCAGGCATTGACGAACTTCCGGCCTTTGATCGAGAGTGTCAGATCCACATTCGGGCCGCAAAGGACGACATGCTGGTGTCCCTCCAGGCGCTCGATGATCTTGCGCTGTTTCCCTTCCACCTTCTTCCAGTAGGCCAGCGGTTCATCTTCATGGGCATGGCAAGCGCGGAAGACGAAATCCTCGAAGTTCTTGAGGCTCATCTCGGCTTCTATGGCGTAGCCTTCGGTGGGATAGAGCGTGCTGACCCACTTGAAGGCCTTGCTCGCGCCGCGGCGCATCTGCGTCTCCAGGATGGGGGCGAGGGCTTTCTGGCGTCGTTTCTGCCGCGCCGGGGGGACATGCGTCAGGGCGCGGGGATTGGTGGCCGAGGCGATTTTGATGCGCGATTCGAACTGATCGTAGGCCAGCTTACGGAAGGTGGGAATGAAGTCGAGCTGCTCGTCACTGGCCTTCTCGAACAGGATCTCGTCCTGGTCGGGGAGGTCGAGCAGCAGGTGCGGGTGCCCGCCTCGTTCCAGGATGAGGCTGTAGAGGGCGCGGACCAACGGTTCAGCCGCGGTAGTGGCCTCGATGGCGACGCGGTCGCCGGGTCCGATGCATGTCGAATGATTCACAAGGATGTGAGCCAATTTCTCGATGCGAAGATCAGCCAAACCGGGCCTCCTGTCTGATAAGACAATAACGCAAAAATTATATCATTGGTTGAGAAACCCGATGGAAGACCGATGGACCCCTTCCCCAGCCTTCCCCAAATCAAAAACCGGATTTTTTGGGAAGGGGCTAAACGTTCTGAAGCCCCGGTATGCCCAGTTTCCGAAGAACCTTGATCGCTTTGGGGTCGAAGTGTGTATCTGCGTGCGTATTAATATGCTCAAGGGCTTTTCCCTTGGACCATGCAGGGTGATAAGGCCGCTCGCAAGGATACTTTCATCGCTAGTGTGATAAACTTGGCCTCTGCAACCAACCTTCATCAGGAGCAAACACAAATCCATGTGCGGCATTTTCGGTATTGTGACCAAAGACGAACAACCCTTAGGCCCCATTCTCATCGAGGCGGCGGGGAGGCTCACCTACCGCGGCTACGACTCAGTCGGCGCGGCGACTATCCGCGGCGCAAAGATAGATCTGCGTAAGGATGTGGGGCGCGTGGATGACGTGGCATCAAAATATAACTTTGCAGAAATGACTGGCAGCCGCGGCATCACGCAATTGCGCTGGGCAACCTTCGGCGAGCCTTCGCAAGTCAACTCCCAGCCCCATCTCGATTCGGACGGCGACATGGTCGGGGCGCATAACGGCAACGTGGTCAACAACGTCGAGCTGCGACAGCAGTTCATTGCCGAGGGTCTCACCGTCCGCTCGCAGAACGACGGCGAGAGCTGCGTCCACGCCGTGGAGCGTTACATCAACAAAGGCTACGACTTCATTGACGCCATCCGCCTGGCCTACGGCGACCTGGCCGGCGATTACGCCTTCGTCATTGGGCGCGTCAGTGATGATAAGCTCTACGCCATCAAGAAAGGCTCCGGCCTGGTGGTGGGACTCGGCGAGGGCTTCACCTGCCTCTCCTCGGACCTGCCTTCGATCCTGCCGCTGACGCGCAAGATCATCCGCATCCAGGATGGTGAGATCATCACCTTGTGGGCAGACCGCGTCGAGCTGCGCTCGGTCAAGGATGGCAGCGTCATCTCGCGGGACCCTGAAACTGTCACCGAGACGATGGACGCGGTGCAAAAAGGCGGCTATCCCCACTTCATGCTCAAGGAGATCCACGAGCAGGTTCAGGTGGCGCGCGAAGTATTGCACATACTGGAGGGCAGCTCAGAGGTCCGCACCGTGCTCGAAAAGATGCGGGCGGCGCGTCATCTTTACTTCATCGGCTGCGGAACGAGTTATCACGCCTGCCTGGCGGGGGCGGTCTATTTCGCCCAGATCGCTGGGCGGGCAGCCATCCCGGTGCTGGCTCCGCAGTTCGTCCCACAGTATGCGCCAGCGGTCAACCACGAGGATGTCGGCCTGTTCGTCAGCCAGTCCGGCGAGACCAAGGATGTGCTCAACGCCCTGCAAATTGCCGAGGCAAAGGGCATGACTTCATTTGGCCTGGCAAATGTGATCGGCTCGACGCTGACCAAGGCAACCGCCGGCTGGCTGCCGCTGTGCTGCGGCTATGAGATCAGCGTCCCGGCCACCAAGACCTTCACCAACCAGATGGTCACCTTCCTGTACCTGGCCTATCGCCTGGCCGGGCGTGATACCGCCGAACTGGCGGCCATCCCTGAACTGATGGACAAGACGCTGGAGATGGTGGCCCCGCAGGTCGAGGCGATTGCATGTATTGTCAACAAATGGAACGATCTGTACACACTGGGCTACGGCGCGACTTACCCGATTGCCCTGGAAGGCGCGCTGAAACTAAAAGAGATCACCTATGCCCACTGCGAAGGGATGCTCTCGACCGAATTCAAGCATGGCCCCCTTTCAGCGGTCAGCCAGGATTACCCGGTGATCTTCGTCGCCGGACCGGAGGATGTGCCGCTCATCCTCAGCGGCATCAACGAGGTGACCTGCCGCGGCGGGCGCGCGATCGCCATCGGCGAGGAAGATCCGCGCCTGCGTGCCAATGCCAATGATGTCATTGTTATCCCCAAGTCAAACCCTTATATCAACGCCTTGCTGGCGGTGCTGCCACTGCAATTGCTCTCCTACCACATGAGCGTGGCACGCGGCTATGACCCCGATTTTCCGAGGAACCTGTCCAAGACGCTGACAGTGGATTAAAGGGGTGAAAATTATCGAACGCTCTCAGTTCGAATAATCGTAGCTCCCGATTTGGCCCGTATCCAGCAATGTGCTGCCGGCGGCGCCCAGCTTGTTGTAGCGCAGTTCCCAGGTGCTGGAATTGTTGCACAGGGAGAGAAAATGCGTCATTTCCACTATTTCCCAATCTTGAACCCGCACTTCTCCAACTGTCCCAGCAACTCCTTCGGATCCTTCAGCCACTGTCCCCACTTGCGCGAGATGTGTTCGGTCCAGGAGTAATCCTCGTAGGTGTAGATTTCCTTCTTGCCACCCTCCAACCGTATCTTGGCCTTCTGCTTGACGTAGTAACCCTGGGCGAGATAGCCTTCGTCCATCACCTGCATGGCTTCTGCAAGCATTTCTTCGCTGATCTTATACTCGTCCTCAAACAGGGTGAATCCCAGCGGGTAGCGAGGACGGGGCGGAAAGTCCTCGGCCGGGTAGCCCATCACCAGTTCCACCAGCGGGAAGACGCGCTCGGGCAGCTTGTATTGCTTTTGGATGCGCCCGGCGCGATAAGGCGCGTTGCCGATGAAGCATGAGCCTAATCCCAGGCTTTCAGCGGCGATGACCATGTTCTCGGCCATCAGGGCCGCGTCCTGGATGCCGAAGAACAGCATGGACAGGTCATTCGAGACGATCTCCCAGCCGCGTTTCGCCATGAACAGTTCCAGCTTATGCAAATCCACGCAGATGGTGAACCACAGCGGCGCGCCGAAGGGGGCTTTCTTCTTGCGCGTCATCAGCACGCTGTAAAGCTGTGAAGCGAACGGGGCCTGCTGCCCGGCACGCACGATGGTCTCGACGACATCGCCAGTCGGTTTTTGAGCCGTATACTTGCGGACAGATTTGCGCTGGAGCATGGTGGTGATGACAGGATTCTCTATCATGGCATTCTCCTCTTGGCAGTAATGATAGCACAAAGAGATGATGGTAGGGAATTGGTTCCAATCAAGGTTTTAGTCCGCTTGAGCGGACTTTTCAGGTGTAGCCTGGATTTTCAATCCCAGGCGTTCGGAATTTTAAACCAAACATAGGTTCTATCATTCCTGCCGCGTGCTATAATCCAATCGAACTCACCGATCGCTGAAAACTGATCACTGATCACTGGTTACTGGTAATGTCCTTCGCCCACCTCCACGTCCATACCGAATACTCACTGCTGGATGGCTTCAGCAACATCAAGAAGCTGGTCAAGCGCGCCAAAGAGATGAACATGCCGGCCTTGGCCATCACCGACCACGGCACGATGTTCGGCGTCATCGAGTTCTACCACACTGCCAAAGAAGCTGGCGTCAAGCCCATCATCGGACTGGAAACTTACATGGCAGCGCGGACGATGAAGGAGCACGACCCGAAGGAAGACCGCAAGTCCTCGCACCTGCTGCTGCTGGCCGAGAACAAGACCGGTTACAAGAACCTGCTCAAAATTGCCTCCGCGGCGCAGCTCGAAGGCTTTTACTACTATCCCCGCATTGACAAGGAATTCCTCGCCAAACACGCCGAAGGGCTGATCTGTTCATCCGGCTGCATGTCCGCCGAGGTGCCGCGCCTACTCGAAAACGGTCAGGTGGACGCAGCCCGCAAGACGCTCGACTATTACTACGAAGTCTTTGGCAAGGATAATTTCTACCTCGAGCTTCAGCAGCACGACATCAAAGAACTGGAGGGCATCAACAAGAACCTGCTCGACTTGGGCCAGCGCTACGATTCCCGTTTCATCGCCACCAACGACGTGCACTACATCAACGCCGAGGATGCCCGCCTGCAGGATATCCTACTTGCCATCCAGACCGGCGCGCTGCTCACCGATCCCGACCGGATGCGTATGACCGATCCCTCTTACTACCTGCGTTCACCGGAAGAGATGTCCCGACTATTTGCCGAGGTCCCCCAGGCGTTGGCGAACACTCTGCTCGTTGCCGAGCGCTGCAACGTGAACCTGGAAGTCGAGAATTACCGCCTGCCAAAGTTCGATGTCCCAGACGGATACACAGCAGAAACCTACCTGCAATCTTTGTGCGCGAAGGGAGCCGCACGCCGCTACGGGGAATTGGCGACCAGCCCCGAGATCCGGGAACGCCTCGACTACGAGCTGGGTGTCATCCAAAAGATGGGATTCGACGCCTACTTCCTTATCGTCTGGGACCTTTGCCGCTACGCCCGCGAACGGGGCATCTGGTACAACGCACGCGGCTCGGCGGCCGGTTCGATCGTCGCCTACGTGCTGGACATCACGCTGGTTTGCCCGCTGGCGCACGAACTGCTCTTCGAGCGCTTCCTGAATCCGGGCCGCATCTCGATGCCGGACATCGACCTGGATTTCCGCGACGACCGCCGCGGCGAGATGCTGGAATACGCCGTCCAAAAGTACGGGCAGGACAAGGTCGCCCAGATCATCACCTTTGGCACACTGGGTGCACGCGCCGCCTTGCGGGATGTGGCGCGCGTCAAAGATATTCCCATCGCCGAAGTGGACCGGGTCGCCAAGCTCGTCCCGAATGTCCCTGGCAAGCCGGTGACGCTGGCTGAGGCGCTGGAGCAGGTGCCGGAGCTAAGGAAAGAATACGAAGCCGCGGATCACATCCGCGAACTGATTGACACCGCCAGCAAGATGGAAGGCGTCGTCCGCAACGCGGGGACGCACGCCGCGGGTGTGGTCATCTCGGATAAGCCGCTGATCGAGTACCTGCCGCTGCACCGCCCAACCTCCAACGCCGAGGAGACGCCCGTCAAGATCGTCACCCAGTTCGAGATGGGCATCCTGGAAAAGCTCAAGATGCTCAAGGTGGACTTCCTCGGTTTGGCCACGCTGACCATCATGGCGCGTGCTTGTGACCTGATCCAGCAGCGGCACGCGATCGAATTCAACCTGGGCAACATCCCCACCGACGACCCGGAGACTTATATCATGCTGGGCGAAGGCAATACGGCCGGCGTCTTCCAACTGGAAGGTTCGGGCATGACCCGCTGGCTGGTACAAATGAAGCCCACCTCTCTGGAACACGTCATCGCCATGGTGGCGCTCTTCCGTCCTGGCCCGATGGAATTCATCCCCGATTACATCAGCCGCATGCACGGCGAGAGCCGGGCCGAATACCGCCATCCGTCGCTCGAACCCATCTTCCGCTCGACTTACGGCATCCCGGTTTACCAGGAACAATTGATGCGCGCTGCAGTCGAACTGGCCGGATACTCACCTTCCGAAGCCGACAACTTACGCAGCGCCATCTCCAAGAAAAAGAAAAAGGAGATCGAGAGGCATCGCGGCAAGTTCATTGCCGGGGCAACAGGGCGCGGCATCCCGGAAAAAACCGCCGAGGCCATCTACGCTGATTGGGAAGAGTTTGCGCGGTATGGATTCACTAAGAGCCATGCGGCGGACTATGGCGTTATCGCCGTTCAGACGGCATATCTAAAGCGCCACTACTCGGTCGAGTACATGACTGCCCTGCTCTCGGTCTCGAAGAACCAGACCGAAAAAGTAGCCCTCTACGTGGCTGAAGCCCGCAGCATGGGCATTGAAGTGTTCCCGCCGGACATCAACGCCAGCGATTGGGACTTCACCATAGAGCCGGTAGCAGATAGCGAATCGCAGATAGCAGGCAGGGCGGGTAGCCAGCCATCTGCCATCGGCCGTCAGCCAGAAGCCATCCGCTTCGGGATGGGCGCGGTCAAGAACACCGGCCAGGGGGCGGTGGAGTTGATCCTAAAGGCGCGCACCGAAGGCCCCTTCACCAGCCTGAACGACTTTCCCCGGCGGGTTGACCTGCGCGCGGTCGGCAAGCGCGCCCTGGAGTGCCTGATCAAAGTGGGCGCTCTGGATGCCTTCGGCCGGCGGGCGGCCCTGCTGGCAGTGCTTGACCGTGTCGTGGCCGTCAGCACAGCCCACTTCCGCGCCGAGCAGATGGGCCAGATGAGTCTCTTCGGCGCGGCCACCGGCGTCAGCGATAACATCAGCCTGCCAAATGTCCCTGACCTTGATTCCCGTGAGCAGCTCAACTGGGAGCGAGAGCTGATTGGCCTGTACGTCTCCGAGCACCCGCTCACACAGCACATGGCGGCGCTCACCAAGATCGTCAGCTACTTCTCCGGCCAACTCGGCGAAGCCGCGCACCAGGAGCCAGTCCGCGTGGCCGGCATGGTGGCAGGCATCCGCCCACACACAACCAAGACCGGCAAAATGATGGGCTGGGTCACCCTCGAAGATTTGCAGGGCACCATCGAGCTGGTGTTGTTCCCGCGCACCTGGGAGAAGTACGAGAACACGCTCGAAGTCGGCGGGATCATCATCGCCGAAGGCAAAGTGGACGCCCAGTCTACGCCACCGAAAGTATTGGTGGACAATATTCGCACCAATATTGACCTGGCCGTCCCTGCTGATGAGAAATCCTCTCAGCCAGTCAAGCCCGCAGCGGACTCCCCGCGGCCTGTTTCCCGCGTTCAGAAACCTGCGCCACCCCGACGCGTTTCCGAACCTCCCGCCGCATACAAAAAGGCCTCCCCCCCAACGGAGGGGACGGGAAAGGGGTCCGAGCCGCCCCCGCCCGAAGCCTTCCCTCCAGGCTGGGAGGAGTCCGTCCCTGCAGAAGTCGGTTTCTCCAACCCAGACTTGATTTCGCCTGAACCGAACCTACCAAAAGAACAACCAGCGATAGACAGTTGGCAGTCAGGAGGTGATTCTGTCCTGAAGATACTCGAAGGATCCACTGCCAAGCCTGTAGAGGAGACCTCCCCATCTCTTGCTCCCCTGCCCCTCAGCTCCTCTGCTTCTCCGCGCCCATCCTCTCCTTCCCGGAACTTGGATGCCGATCACTCTCCGCAGATGATCACCGCCATCCTGCGTCCCAGCGATGACCCGATCCGCGATCAGCGCCGTATCCGCCGCCTGCACGGGACGTTCATCTCTTACCCCGGCAAGGATCATTTCACTTTACACATTTTCGAGAACGGGCGCGGCCACCTGATCGAATTCCCCAACGACACCACCTGCCTGTGCGCCGAATTGCTGGATAAGCTCAAGGGTATGGTTGGCGAGGAAAACATCCGCATCGAGCCGATTACATACCAGTGATTAGTGATCAGTCGGATGACCGGACAGACGACTGTTCGCTGAATCTAGTCGATGTAGGTATCCTGGCCCCACCGAACGTTGGGCCTGTACATATCGAAAACGAGTGGAGGAGATTACCCCACCGCATTAAGTAATCTGATTTCGTTACACCGTGGACAATCAGCCTGTTGGCACAACAACGCCAGCGGATTTTGTTTAATCTGCGTAATTACTGCCCGAAAGAGCATCCTCAATGGCACAGCCCGCACGAACGCGTTCCCGATTTTCACCTGTCGTGTGTATTTTTTCACCTCTGGCGCAATGGACTGGAATCCCGCCGAGCAGCCTGGAAAGCCGGGACACTCGCGCACGCCCTGCGGGGTCAGCGCCCAGCGGACGAACTGCTTCCGCCCGGCCAGCTTTTCGGCGTAATGGATGCTGCTGTTGACGGTGTGATCCACCCCCAGCAAGAGCACCCAGCCATCCTGTTTCGCCAGCACACCGATGGGGGCCAGTGGATCGGCGAGGGTCTGCGCGGCGAGCGCGGCTTTGGCTTTGACGCTTGTAAAAGACAAAATAGGGTGCGTGGAGCGTTTGGCGCGCGGGTGTTTTCGAAGCGTCTCCCCGACTGTGCCCATCAGCGGGTCGGCGGGGATCTGCGGGTCGAAGAACTCGGCCATGCGGTTGGTGTCCGCGCCGGAGCAGTAGATGATGGCATTGGTTTCCGGCCCAGTTGACGGGATGATCATCGTTTAATAGGTAAAAGCTGGCATGACCACTGAGTCGAAGATCGCCAGCAGCGCGCTGATCAGAGTCTCCGCGCCGCCCTGGATCTGTCCAAACGCTGACAATGACGCGTGAACGATGACAGGCTTATCGCCCAATTCCAAGGAATGAAAACCAATCCTTATGTCTTGTAGTCGCGTGGTCATGTGGTCGCGAGGTCGGTTAGTCGTATGGTCAAGTGGTCAATTGGTCGCGTAGCTTGAAATCTCGGGCGAAGTTGCCCTTCTCGGTCACGTCGTAGACGAGATTCGCCAGTTCGTTCGCCAACTACCATGCCCGCAAGTTCTCAAATCGCTCGATTTTTAATCACCTCCTCCTAAAACAACTATTCGACCACACGACTATCCGACCATATGACCACTCGACTATCCGACCACCTGACTAACACCCTTTCCATTCAGCCTTGCGTTTCTCAACAAACGCCTTCATGCCCTCCTTCTGGTCTGCCGTTGCGAATAGCATGTAAAATGCCCGCCGCTCGGCTTCCAGCCCCTCCGTCAGGGATAACTCAAAGGCCTTGTTGACAGCCTCCTTGCCCAGCCGCACTGCTAACGGGGCGCGGCCAGCCACCTCGCTTGCTAGTGCCAGCGCCTCCTCCAGGAAACGTTCCACAGGGACGACGCGGTTGACCAGCCCGATTTGGGCCGCCTCGCCAGCCGTGAGCATCCGGTTGTTTAGCACCATCTCCATCGCAAGCGCCTTGCCGACCGCGCGCGTCAGACGCTGGGTGCCGCCCGCGCCGGGGATGACGCCTATGGTCACCTCAGGCTGGCCGAATTTGCCTGTTTCGGAGGCGACGATCATGTCGCAGGACATGGCTAGCTCGCAACCGCCGCCCAGGGCATAGCCGGAGACCGCCGCGATGACCGGCTTCCTGATCTTGCGGACGCCGTCGAACAATTCCACAAAGCTGCTGGTCAGCATATCGACCGCGGTGGCTTCGGCCATCTCTTTGATATCCGCGCCGGCGGCGAAGGCGCGCTCGCTGCCGGTGATAACCAATGCGCCGACGGCCTCGTCGGAGTCGAAAGCCGTGAGCGCTGACACCAACTCGCTCAACAGTGTTCGATTCAGAGCGTTCATCGCCTGCGGGCGGTTGAGAGTGATCAATCCGACGCGCCCGCGGATTTCGGTCAAAATGGTTGTATAAGACATTGTTCCTCCTGGTGTTTATGGTCTGTGTTTTATTTGCGTCAAATGTTCTTCGATGTGCGCAAGCATCCGCTCGGCCCACCATTGCAGGGGATGCGTGCCAAAAGACGGATGTGTGCCAGGACGGTTCCAGGCCTTGGCTGGTAGACTGCGCAACCGATCGGTGGCGTCGGTGCACTGACGGGCAAACTCCGCCAGGATTGCCTCCAGCGGCTCATTTGGGTCGAAATGTGCCGCCATCCACGCATCCCCATCGAAGTTCTCGAAGGTGGGGTTCTCTTCGTCCAGGATGCGGTACAGGCGCGGCGGGTAGACTTGGGCGTTCACGTCACGCATGTGAACGACGACCTGGTGCGTGTTCCAGCCACCCTCTTCCAGCGGGGCGCGTGGATCGGGGATCGTGGCGAGAGCGGCGCGCAATTTATCCGGCGCGGTGGCCAGCTTATCCAGAAAGCGTTGACGATATTCCAATAACTCTTCCATTCTGCCTCCTATGAGTGGTGCAACTCCGCCTCCACCAATGAAATAACCTTCTCGGCCACATCGTCCGTTTCCGCCGGCAGGACGAGGTGGACGAAGATACCGAATGCGGCAAGTTCGCGCGCCGCGTGCTCGACGAACGCGGTCAACCCGGCCTTGCTGACGAAATATGCTGTGCGCCGGTCAGGAATGCTAGCGCGCCAGCCGATGTGGATGATGATTCCTCCCTTTTCTCCTTGGGGGACCGCAGCGTGCATCACCCGCCCGACGGACTGCGTCAGCAAGAACGCCCCGGTCAGGTTGACGTCCAGGGTGCGTTGCCAGTCCCAGTCGTCCATGTTCAGCACTGGCGCGGAGGGTGCAACCTCGGCGCAGTTGACCAGGATGTCAATCTTGCCCCAGTCATCCAATACCTGATTAACCAGCGCCTGCACGGGCATCTTCTTGGCGATGTCTTCCACGTAGGCTTTCACCTGCCCGCCGGAGGCTGTGATGCGCGCCACCGTCTCGTCCAAGTTGATCGGCGTGATGTCGTTGGCGGCCACGATTGCCCCACGCGCGGCGAACACTTCGGCAACAGCGCGGCCAATGCCCTTCCCCGCGCCGGTTACCAGTACAATCTTGTCTGTCAAATCACCCATACTATCTCCTTACGTTTTACTTCGGGGATGTGAGCCAGACAGACGAATTTTAGGATAGTTATCACGTTTCACGCATCACGTTTTAGGTCATTTCTCGCCGAGTAGGCCTTCGGCACACCACCAACTGCCCATCACTCTGACGCGCATTCAGCGGCAGCCCCAAATACGGTGAGGGATCCAGCGTATTGCGGATCTCCAGCTCGTTGCGGAAATTGCCCTGCCCATCATCGAGCACGATCGAAAAGTGCAAGTGCACGCCAACCGGATTATTCGGGTCGCCAGAATAATCGCCCTGGTAGCCGAGCTGCGTCCCGGCCTCGACGTAATTTTCATACATCCCAGGCGGAAAATCCGGCGAGATGAACGAATTGCCGGCCGGGTCGGCCATGTGGGTGTAGTAGAGCCAGATCTGGCGTCCTGGCTTCAAAGGGTCTTCGGGGACGCGTACAATGACCGACGACTTCCAGTCTGGCAACCGGGTCAGGTATCCGGGATAGGCCGCGATGACCGGCGTCAGGCCCACATCCGGCCCGCCGAAGATGTCAATGCCCTGGTGACGGTGTCCAACGCGGAACGAGTCGTCCCACAGGTAGCCGATGAAGCCGTCAGTGGGAAGGATGAACGGGGCGTCCGCGCCGCAACGGGTCCCGGCCCGCACCGCCCAGTTCGGGTGAGCCTGCGGATTCCGGATCCACTCGAACACGCGCGTTGAGCGCGACAGCGAAGGCCGCAGCGTCCGGTAAAGGTAATACCCGCCGCCCAGCAGCGTGCCAGCGATGATGATTCCGAAAAGCAAGCTTCTTTGCATAGTAGTAGCCTGTGGACTACAACAATCCGATTATGATAGCCTACCCTGGCCAAGCCCGCCAGGGCTGGGCTGGCTACCATTATATACACCTTTTGGATTCCTCTAACGCAAATCCTACTTTCCTCTTTTGGGATTCTTACACAAACTGGATAAGATAAGGCCAATATCGTAAGCAATGATAAACAAAAAGGAGATAAAAAATGACTTTCTACGTTACCCCTTACCCGTACCGCATGGCCCGCCGCTGGGCCAGGCAGGCTTATTGTGAGGCCGAAAGAGATTTCACACTGACTGTGGATATCCGCGACGAAGACGAGGCGTTCGTCCTGAGCGCGCTCGTGCCTGGATTGAAAGCCAGCGACCTCAACATCCAGATCCTCGACGACGTGGTCACCATCGAAGGCGAGTTCAAGCAGGACGAGAATGAGTACCTGATGCGTGAACTGCCGCACGGCTCCTTCAGCCGCAGCCTGCGGCTGCCCGCACCCGTGGACGCCGAAAAGGCCGAAGCCAAGATCACCGATGGCGTGCTGACCTTGCGCCTGCCCAAGACCGAATCCGCTCGCCCGAAGACGATCAAAGTCGCAGCGAAATAACGCCAACCAAACATTTCATATTTCTCCTCCTCCTTGTAGAGACGCCCTGAATGAGCGTCTCTACTTTTTTCTTTTGATTTTCTTCTTGACTTGGTGTCTTTGTGGTCAGGTTCTTAATTTTCGGATAGGTTCTTTGTGTTTGAAATCCCCTGTCTGATTCCGGTTCGTCCGGCTCAGGGCTTTTCAGGTAAAATACTGGAAACCTTCACCGCCGAAGGCCTACTCGGGAGACTTGCTGTGCGAATTCGCTTCGCTTTCATCCTATTACTCATCCTGCTTACGGCCTGCACCATCCCTGGCCGGCCAAAGTTGACGCCGACGCCGGCCACGCCGACGGCACCACTGCCTACCTCCAGCCCAACCACAGAATCCACAGCGGTAAGTCCCCGGGCCATCCTGGTCATCCCGGCGGACATGCCCAAAGATCAGTACGACCTGTACCAGACAACCATCTATGACCTGGCATACGGGGCGGGAATGCAATTTCAAGTGCGCAACATACTGACCGAGGCGGATCTGCAAACCGAACCCGGTCTGAAAGTGGTCATCGCCCTGCCGCCCGATCCAGGTCTAGCCGGACTGGCAGCCGCCGCGCCCCAGGTGCAGTTCTTGGGCGTCGGCATCCCCGGCCTGACGGCCGCCGCGAACCTGTCCTTGATCGGTACCTCCGGCAAGCCTGTGGATCAGCAAGCCTTCCTGGCCGGTTATATCGCCGCCATGCTTTCGCCCGATTATCGCGTCGGCATCCTCACGCAGGAAGACAATCCCAGCGCCCTGACCGCCGAGGCCGCCTTCATCAACGGCGTGCATTTCTATTGCGGCCTGTGCAATCCTGCCTTCGCGCCGTACTACATTTACCCCTTGCACATCGAGATACCCGCAGACACCCCCGAAGGCCAATACCCGGCCTACGCCGATGGCCTGGCGCGTTACATGGTCGAGGTTGCGTTCGTTTATCCTGAGATCGCCACGCCCGATTTGCTGGACTATCTCTACCAGAAAGACATCCTGATCATCAGCGAGTCCCTGCCATCTGAGGATTCGCGCCCGGGCTGGATTGTCAGCATCCAGCCGGAGGTCATCTCTGCCATTCAAAAAATCTTCCCCGAGCTGGTCTCCGGGCTGGGCGGACAGAACCTTTCCACCCCGCTCCTCCTGACCGATATCAATCCTGACTTGCTCACGGAGGGCAAACAGCGACTAGTGGAAGAGGTGTTGAGCGATTTGCAAGCGGGATTTATTGATCCGGGTGTGAATCCCTGATCGGAGGCTAAAATTCGGTCTTGGGATGAATCCCCAGCCTGGGGGTAACGAAGCCCGTTGAAACGGGCTGGAACGGGGTTTTGGGATAGTAGTATCGAAATCAGCGGAGTATCAAATGCACCGCGCTGGCCTTGAATGAAGCGGAGATGTCCATTCCCTCCGCCAGGCTCATCTCGCGCGCCGAGGCGCGCGTGACCATCGCCATGAGCGGGAAACCACAGTCCACGACCACCCGGAACAGCGAACCCTGTGGGGAAAGGCGCAGAATGCGACCTGTCAGGCGGTTGCGGGCGCTGGAGGCCGGGACGCTGTCTTTTGGCCAGAGGGTCACGTCTTCGGGGCGCAAGCAGAACAGAACCGTCCGCCCGGGGTTCATCTCCCCCGCTGCTTCCAGATGAAGGCCGTTCGCATCCACGATTACCCGGCCATCTCGACAGGCGATGACCTGCCCGGACACGATCGTCTCCACGCCAACGAAGGCGGCCACCTCCTCGTCGGCGGGTTCGGCAAAAACCTGCTCCGGCTTGCCGCACTGGCGCAGGCGGCCAACGAGCAGCACGGCCACCCGGTCGCCGAGCAGCAAGGCTTCATCCAAATCGTGGGTGACGAAGATTGCTGTCTGGCTGGTTTCTTTCAGCAAAGATTGCAGGTCTTCGAGCAGGCGGGAGCGGGTTGGGGAATCCAGGGCGCTGAAGGGTTCGTCGAGCAGGAGCAGCCTGGGCTGGATGGCGAACGCCCGCGCCAGGCTGACGCGCTGGGCCTCGCCGCCGGAAAGTTTTGCCGCCGGACGATCCCGCAGGTGGCTGATCCCCAGCTGCGCTAGCCAGTCGTCCACGCGGCGGGTGATCTCTTCATTTGGCAAATGCCGGAAGCGCAGACCAGCGGCCACGTTCTCGAAAACGGACGTGTTCAACAGGAGCGGCTCTTGCAATACAAGTCCGATGCGGCGGCGGTACTCGAGGTCGTTCTGCGCTTCGAGCGGTTGATTGCCGAAGGTGATCTCACCGCGTGCAGGCTTGATCAGGCGCGCAAGCGCCAGCAAGAGGGTGCTTTTCCCTGCGCCGTTCGGGCCGATGACAGCCAATACTTCCCCCACCGGAACGCTCAACTGGTCAATCTCCAAGACAGTTTGTTCCCCACGACGAACGAGCAGATCGCGGATTGCCAGCAAGTCACTCATCGTCTAGCCCCCCGCTGCTGGATCCAGGTCAGGGCCAGGTTGACCAGGAAGGTCAGGAAGAGCAGCAGAACGCCGAGGGCCATGGCGCGAGCAAATTCGCCCTTGCCTGTTTCCAGGACGATGGCAGTCGTCAGGACGCGCGTCTGGTAGCGGATGTTCCCGCCGACCATCATGGATGCGCCGACTTCGGAAATGACGCTGCCAAATCCGGCCATCAAAGCCGCCAGCAGGGGCAGGCGCGCTTCCCGCCACAAGGCGATGATCATTTGGAAGCGAGAAGCTCCCAGGCCGAGCAATTGCAGGCGCAGACGCGGGTCGAGTTGCTGGAGGGCGGCCGCGGTCAGGCCGGTCACTACTGGCGCGGCGATAATCGTCTGCGCGACGACGATGGCGGCTGGCGTATAGATCAGGCGCAACGCGCCGAGCGGGCCGCTGCGCCACAGGAAAATCGAAACCACCAGCCCGACCACGACCGGAGGCAGCGCCATGCCGGTGTTGATCAGGCTGAGGAAAAATGAGCGCCCGGGGAACTTTCCCAGTGCAAAACCGGTACCCAGTGGCAAACCGATCAACAGGCTGGTGACTGTTGCAAGGCCGGAGACCTGGAGGGAAAGCAGGGTAATCTGCCAAACCTCGGGATCGCCACCGGTAAGCAGAAGAACGGCGTTTTGAATGCCTTGCCAGATGAGGTTCATGTTCAAGCTAATGTGCCACGCACCTGCAAGGTGCGTGGCACATCATACACCAGCTTATGGCGAACCCAGGTCGGCGTCGGTCTTGTCGGCGTCTGGGAAGAAGAGCGGCTGGCCGTACTTGTCCACGCCAAAGGTGCTGATGACTTCCTGCGTTGCCGGAGAGACGATGAAGTCTGCGAAAGCAGTCGCGCCCTCCAGGTTGGTATTTGGCCACTTATCATGGTTGACAATGATAACATGGTACACGTTCAGCAGGGCAGGGTCGCCTTCCACCAGGATTTCGAGCTGCAAGTTGGCCTTGTTGGCGAGGTACGTGGCGCGGTCGGTCAGGGTGTAGGCGCTCTTTTCTGACGTGATCGTGAGCGTGGAGCCTATGCCCTGGCCGCTTTCCATGTACCAGGCCTGGCCGGCCGGATCAATTGCCGCTTTCTGCCACAGGCTCAACTCCGTTTTATTCGTGCCGGAATCGTCGCCGCGCGAGACGAAGGTCGCGCCTGCGGCCGCGATCTTCTGGAAGGCCTCCACAGCAGTAGCAGTGCCCTGGATGCCGGCTGGATCATTTGCCGGGCCAACGATGATAAAGTCGTTGTGCATGACCAGGCGGCGGTCAGTGCCGAAGCCGTTATCCATGAACGTCTTTTCGGACGACGGCGCGTGGACGAGCAGAACGTCCGCGTTGCCTTCCTCACCCATCTTGAGCGCCGCGCCGGTGCCGACCGCAATGGTCTGGACCACGTAGCCGGTCTGCTGTTCGAAGAGCGGGACCAACACATCCAGCAAACCCGAGTCTTGCGTGCTGGTGGTGGTTGCAAGGATCAAGTTGGGGTTGGCCGGAGCTGGGATCGGCGTCGGCGAAGGAACAGGTGTCGGCGAGGGCGCGGCTGCATGTGGCTCGGTGGCAGGCGGGACTGTCGCGGCAGGCGTCGCGTTGGACGCTCCGCCCCCTGCGGGGACTTCGCACGCTGAAAGCGCCAGGGAGAGAGAAACGACGAGGGTCAGGAAGATGTTGAGGTTCCGTTTCATGTTGTCCTTTCTCCTAAAGAAGAATTTGCTCACCGGTGTGCGTGGTATCGTAGCCGCTCAAGTTCGCCACGTCATGCCGGAAATCACCCGATTGCAGATAGTCCAGGATAGGCGAGACCGTGCTGGTCTGCTCCTGGGGGACAGTCAGGTCGTAACGCTCAAAGAACAGGGGAATGAAATCCAGGCCATGCTGGAGGGCGGCGGCTTGCAGGCCAAGGGCCGCGTAAGCTTCGCCGCGCTGGATGGCCAGGGCGCATTCGGTGTGCGTGGGAACTACATTCTCATAGCCGCGGATTTGTTCCCCGGAGATGCCCATTTTGTGAAGCCGGGCATCCAGCCACAGGCGTGTACCTGAGCCGCGCTGGCGGTTGATGAAGGTTGCATCGGGCCGGGCCAGGTCGGCAACTCCGCGAATGCCCTTGGGATTGCCGGGTGCAAGCAGCAGTCCCTGCTGACGGTGAGCAAGCGTAAACAGGGACATAGACCGGTCGGGGAAAAAGTGGCGCACGAATGGTACGTTGTATTCCCCGTCCGTGTCAAGCAGATGGCAGCCAGAAAGATGACAAAAACCCTGGCGCAAGGCGACCAACCCATCCAGGCTGCCAACTGGCAATGTCAACATATTGACGTGAGGGGAGAGTTGTCCGGCCAGGCGCTCGATTGCCAGGTCGTGACTGCCGGAGAAGACGACCGTTGGCTGGTTGGTATCTTTCGGCAAGACCATCTCCTGGATGAGGAAAGCTCCGGCGCGGCTGCGATAGAATTTTTCCGTCACGCCGCTGGTGATCTTGACCTCACTCACTTCGACCAGCCCGGCCTCTTCCAGCTTTTTGATGTGGTGCCGCACCCAGGCTGGATGCTTGCCAAGCGCTTCGCCGAGGTGGGTGAGTGTGGCCGGTCCCACCATCAGCAGGCGCAGGATCGCCAGGCGGCGGGGATCGGAGAGCAGTTTGATCTGCTCGAATGCCCTGAGTGTTTCGACCGTGCCCATGGTCTGCCTCGCTTGGCGCAAATTACCGATTTGCGCTTTGATAGCCATTAAGGAAAAACTTAACAATAGCCTAGTTTAACCGCTGCTGATAGATTCGTCAATGGGCCACTGTAAATTTGACAAGATTACTCCCCTATGATAAGTTTAGTTCGATAGTTGCTTTCGCTGCGCCTGCTTTTGACCAGGATTTCATTCTCAGGCTGTGGGGCAAGAAATAGTGTCATACTTCCGAAGTCTCCAAGACTTCGGAAGTATGAGGAGATCGCATGACTTGCAAATACACCAATGAAGGGATGAAAAAGAATGGTCTACAAATTCTGTCCTCAATGCGGCGCGGAACTGGTCGAGGCTGAAATCAGCGGACACGCACGCCAGAAATGCTCCGCCTGCGATTTCGTCTTTTGGGATAATCCCATCCCTGTTGTTGCCGCGATCGTCGAGCGTGAAGGCAAGATCATTCTGACCCGTAACAAAGGCTGGCCCGAAAAGTGGCTCGGAATCGTGGCGGGCTTTCTCGAAAAAGGCGAAACCCCTGAGCAGGGTGTGCTGCGCGAAGTCAAAGAGGAGCTTGGGCTGGATGGCGAGATCGTCAGCTTCGTCGGGCACTACGCCTTCGAGCAGAGAAACCAGGTTATCTTCGCCTTCCATATCCGGGCCGAAGGTGAAATAATTATCGGTGATGAGCTGGCCGCCATCAAGGCTCTCCCGCCGGAAGAAATCCGTCCCTGGGACATGGGCACAGGCCCGGCGCTCAAAGACTGGTTGGCGAGCCGCCAGAAAGGTTAGCTTACGATAAAAGTAATGCTCCGACGGGAGATCAACCCCCGTCGGAGCAGTTGAATCCTCGCTTGAGCGTTATAATAAGCGTATGCTACTTACCATTGATGTAGGGAACACGAACCTGACCTTGGGCTTGTATGAGGGCGATAAGCTTGGCCCCCACTGGCGCCTGGCGACCGACCATCAGCGCATGCCGGACGAATACGGCTTGCAGTTCCTCGGCCTGCTCGAACACATCGGGCGTTCCTATACCGACCTGACCGGCATCTGCCTGGCCTCGGTCGTCCCGCCGCTGACCGGGCGCGTTGCACAGGCCTGCCGCGAGTACCTCAAACAGGAACCGCTGGTGGTGGATACGGGCGTGAAGACCGGCATCCGCATCCGCTACGAAGACCCGCGCGCTGTCGGCGCAGACCGCGTGGCCGACGCGGTGGCTGTCTACAATCTCTACGGCGGCCCGGCCTGTATAATAGATTTTGGCACCGCGACCACCTTCAACGCCCTCACCAAAGACGGCGAATATCTGGGAGGGGCCATCACCGCCGGTATCAACCTGGCGGCCGAGGCGCTCTTCGCCCATGCCGCCAAACTTCAGCGCATTGAGCTGCAAAAGCCGCCGTCGGTCATCGGGCGTAACACACCCCACGCCATGCAGTCCGGGCTGATCTATGGCTACGTGGCGATGACCGAAGGCATGGTCGAACGCTTCCGCAAAGAACTCGGCCCGGATATGAAAGTCATTGCCACTGGCGGGATGGCTGAAATCGTAGCGAAAGAGACGCCGGTCATCCAGATCCTCGCTCCGTGGCTGACCCTCGACGGCTTGCGCATTATCTGGGAATTGAATTGTTCTTAATTGCCTCTTCCGGAAAACTGAATGTACTTTCGCCGCTTCGCGTTGATAACCATTTTACTGGTATCCATGTTTCTAATGGGCTGTAATGGACAAGCGATCCCCGACTTGCCTTCTGCCACAGCCCTTCCCACTGAAACCGAGACGCAGACCCCCCTTCCCACACTGACCAGCACAGCGACACTGACCCCCACGGCCACGCTGACACTTACGCCCACCCCCACGCCGACCCCAACCTGGGCGATGCAAGGGCCGGGCAAGGTCGTCTGCCCGATCCTGCTCTACCACCACATCAGCCAACCTGACTCGCCAACCACCTCAACCTACTACATTCCACCTGAAGATTTTGAGATACAAATGAAAGCCTTGCGTGACTGGGGCTATACTTCCATCTCGATCTCACAACTGGTAGAAGCGATCCTGCACAGCGCGCGGCTGCCCAATCGCCCCGTCGTGATCACCTTCGACGACGGCAACCTGGACGTTTATATCAATGCCTTTCCGATCATGCAGAAATATGGCTTCGCCGGCGTGATGTATATCGTCGTCAACACGCTACATGCGGATGGCTATATGGGCGTTGACCAGATCCAAGAAATGGTGGCAGCCGGCTGGGAAGTAGGCAGTCACAGCATGACCCATGCCCACCTAAATGATGCACATGATCTCCTGTACAATGAAATCAATCAATCTAGAATAGAGCTTGAGGGGGCATTGGATCTTACGGTAAGGAGCTTTGCCTACCCCTTTGGAGAGATGGATGCCACGGTCAGCACGCAGGTTCAAAGCTACGGATATACCTCCGCTGTTGGGCTGGGGACGCTCTGGAACCAGAGTGTTTATAATCTCTATTACTTGAGCCGCAGGCCGGTTCCCGGCGGGATTGACCTGGGGACGTTTGCCGCCTATCTGCCCTGGTCTGGCCCAGTAGAACTTGAACCAACGTTTACTACTACACCATAGGAATCTTTTCAGGGTAGATGGATTCTAGGAGACGAAATTCGTTTCTCGTTTGCTATAACGGTATCCATTGAGCGAGTTTTTACGACACGCGCGCCCCTTGACACACGCCTGTTTTTGCAGATAATAAGACCAACAACTGACCCTTTCCAATAGCCTTGACGGAGGAAAGTACACCAGCGAAAGCTGACAGGGATGCGCCGGGCTTAGACTGAGACCCGCGCTCAGCAGCAACTGGCCGAAGTTCCCTCCCGAGCCGCTCAGGTGAAGAGCGTGTCATGTGTTCCGGTGTCACGTGCCACGTTTTGTAGTTCGAGCCGCAGTCCCAGCGTTACGAGGGAAGTCGTTTAGTAACTAGTCACGTAGTCAGATGGTTGGATTACCGGACTAGAAAACTAGCCGACTATAAGCGAGCTGCGCGAGCGACTAATCTGGGTGGTACCGCGGGAACCCCTCCCGTCCCATTTTGTGGGCGGGAGGTTATTGTTTGAAAATGTCGAGAGTGTGGAGGTACGAATGCTTGAGAAGGTAAACAGCATCGAAAAAGTCGCATTAGAAGAACTCCCTGCCATAAGCGACGAGGCTACGTTGGAGGCCTGGCGCATCGCTCACCTGGGGCGCAGTTCGCCACTGATGCAGGTTTTCGATGGGCTGGGCGCTTTGCCAAAGGAGGAGCGCCCGGCCATCGGGAAACGCGCCAACGAGGTAAAAAAGCTCCTCGAAACGGTGCTCGGCGAGATGTCCGGGAAGCTGCGCCAGGCGGCGCTGAAGTGTTCGCTCGAGCAGGAGCAACTGGACGTCAGCCTGCCGGGACGTCCGTTCCCGCTCGGTCGGCTGCATCCCACCACGCAGACGCTGCGGGAGATGTTCCGCGTCTTCGGAGACATGGGCTTTCAGGTCTACCGCTCGCGCGAGATCGAGACGGACGAGTACAACTTCCAGTTGCTCAACTTCGCACCCGACCATCCCGCCCGCGATATGCAGGATACCTTCTTTATCAAGAGCAGCAGTGATCGGGGCGGCAACCCTCTCCTCCTACGCACGCATACTTCGCCGGGACAGATCCATGCCATGCGCGAGTTCTCAGGTACCAACCCCGACAACCCCCCGCCAGTGCGCATCATCCTGCCGGGCATGTGCTCGCGCTACGAAGAGGTCAATGCCCGCAAGGACATTCAGTTCAACCAACTGGAGGTGTTGGCGGTCGGGCTTGGCATCACCTTTGGCGATTTGAAGGGCACCATCGCTGACTTCGCCCGCCGCATGTTCGGGCAAAACGTCCGCACACGATTCCGCGCCTCGTACTTCCCGTTCACGGAGCCGAGCGCCGAAGTGGACGTGGAGTGTTTTCTGTGCGGCGGCCAGGGCTGCCAGGTTTGCAAGGGCAGCGGCTGGCTGGAGATCATGGGTTGCGGCATGGTGCATCCGATCGTGCTGCGCAACGGCGGCTACGACCCAGAAAAGTACAGTGGTTTCGCGGCCGGCATCGGTCCGGAGCGCGTCACCATGCTGCGCTATTACATCGAGGATATTCGCTATTTCTGGGCAAATGATTTGAGGTTCTTGGAGCAGTTCTAATTTCAGAGAGTAGAGAGAAGAAAATAGTGATTGGAGGAAAGCATGAGTATTCAAGGATTGCAGCGGCTCGAGGTTTGGCGCAGGTCAAAGGATTTCGCATTGAGGATTTACCGCGAGGTTCTGCCTTTATTATCTTCCGAAGAGAAATGGGCTCTGAATCAGCAATTGCGGCGTTCTTCGGTAAGCATCTCTGCAAATATTGCTGAAGGCTACGGCCGTTATTATTACCAGGATAATGTCCGATTTTGTAACAACGCTTGCGGCTCCCTTGAAGAAACACTCAGCCACATCGTCTTCTGTCATGAGATGGGCTATGTACCTGCTTTTCTATTTCAGGACTTGGCAGGAGAAGGCGAGGAAATAACTCGCATGATTAATGGTTACATTGCCTATCTCAAGAAAAGTAAACAGGGAGCCAACGAACCTGGCGCAAACCATGTTGTCCATGAGCTTCAAGCACCTTATATTGTTGAAATTCCCGATGATCCCCAGGATATCTAATCTCTATTCTCGAATCTCTACTCTCTTTATCCAAAGGAGTTACCCATGAAAGTCCCCATTTCCTGGTTACGCGATTTTGTCGAAATAACCATCCCTATCGAAGAGCTGGCGCGGCGGTTGACGCTGGCCGGGCTGGAGGTGGAAGCCATTCAATATGTTGGATTGCAACTGCCAGCCGGAAAAGTCGGAGGTCACACGAGCGGCGATTCAGTACTCGAGATCAACACTTCTGGGATCGAGTGGGTCGCCGATAAAATCGTCGTCGCCTCGGTCTCGGAGGTGATGCCGCATCCCAACGCCGACCGGCTGGTATTGTGCAAACTGTTCGACGGCGAGCAGGAACACATCATCCTGACCGGCGCGCCGAACCTGTTTCCGTACAAAGGCATTGGCCTACTGGAAAAGCCGCTCAAGGTGGCTTACGCCCGCGAAGGAGCGCAAATCTATGACGGCCACCAGCCTGGCCAGGTACTGACAACGCTCAAGCGTGCCAAGATCCGCGGTTTCGACTCCTATTCGATGATCTGCTCCGAGAAGGAATTAGGCATTTCCGAAGATCACGAGGGCGTCATCATCCTGGATGATGACGCCCCGGTCGGCGCACCGCTGGTGGCGTATATGGGCGACGCCGTGCTGGACATCTCCATCCTGCCGAACACTGCCCGCGCCGCCAGCATCTTGGGTGTGGCGCGCGAGGCAGCCGCGTTGACAGGGAAGTTTGTAAAGTTATCAGTTATTAGTGATCAGTTATCAGTGACCGGAGATTTCGCCGAAATCGAGATTTCCAATCCGGAGCTGAATCCGCGCTTCGTGTTGGGTTTGATCCGTGATGTCAAGATCGGCCCAAGTCCCTATCAAGTGCAACGAAGGCTCAAGCTGTCCGGGATGCGTCCGATCAGCAACATCGTGGACGCGACCAACTACGCCATGCTGGAGATTGGTGAGCCGCTGCATGCGTTTGACTACGATGTGCTGGTATCGCGGATGGTTCGACTTCGCTCACCACAGGTTGGCAATCCGCCCCACAAAGTACCAAAGATCATAACCCGCACGGCCAGGTCGGGCGAAAAACTGACCACCCTGGACGGCGTGGAACGCACTCTGGACGAGAAGACCGTGCTAGTGTGCGATACCGCTGGGGCGCTGTCCATCGCTGGGGTGATGGGAGGGGCCGAGTCCGAGATCAACGAAAAGACCCGCAACATCCTGCTGGAGGGTGCGGCCTGGAACTTCACCAACATCCGCCGGACGTCGAAGGCACAAAACCTGCAATCCGAGGCCAGCTTTCGCTTCTCGCGAGGCGTGCATCCGGCCATGGCCGAGCGCGGCGTGCGACGCGGCCTGGAGCTGATGCACCAGTGGGCTGACGGCGTCGTCGCGATGGGGTTGGTAGACAATTACCCCTTACCACCTGCCGAGCCTACCATCGAAATTACATCTGCCGATGTAAAGCGCTGGTTGAGCATCGAGCTATCCATCGAAGAGATCCGAAAGATTCTAGAATCCCTCGAATTCCGCTGCGTCCTCACGCATGACGCCCCACACCCCACGCTCCACGTTACTACCCCCGATCACCGTCTCGACATCGGCGAGGGCATTACCGGCAAGGCTGATTTGCTGGAGGAAATCGCCCGCGTCTACGGTTACGACCGTATCCCAGAGACGCGGCTGGCTGACCAGCTCCCGCCGCAGTGCAGCAACCCAGGCCTGGAGCGCGAAGAACGCATCCGCGACCTGCTGGTCAAGATGGGATTGCAGGAAGTGGTCAGTTACCACATGACTTCAGTTGAGCGTGAGGCGCGCCTGCTTCCGGGCAACATTCCCGGCGTCTCTGGAGACGCCGGGAGTCTGAAAGGATACGTGCAATTGGCGAACCCCATCGCCAGCGACCGTTGCGTGATGCGGCAAAGCCTGCTCGCATCCGTGATGGAAGTCGTCGAGCGCAATGCCCGTATCCGTGAGCGCATGGCACTTTTCGAGATCGGCCCGGTGTTCATCGCCTCGGAAGACGGCGGCCTACCCGACGAACCGCAGCGGCTTGCCATCGTGCTGACCGGTCCGCGCAGCCTCCCTGGCTGGCAGCCAGCCGATTCGGCAACGATGGATTTCTACGACCTGAAAGGCATCCTTGCCGCGTTGCTGGAGGTGTTGCACGTAGGTCAGGTTTCTAAACCTGACGAAGTCGGGTATGCCTGCACTCGTGCCGCAGGCACAAGTGGAAACCCGACCTACGAACCCGCGATGAACCCCAGCTTCCATCCTGAGAAGCAGGCCAAAGTCAAGGCCAGTGAGCGGGAGATCGGCGTCTTCGGCGAACTGCATCCCGTGATCCGCCAGAATTACGATCTACCGGACTCTCCCCTGCTGGCCGCCGAACTCGACCTCGACGTGCTGCTGCCACTCATCCCTGAACGGTACATAAGCCAGCCAGTGCCTGCCTATCCACCCGTGCTGGAAGACCTGGCCCTGGTGGTGGACGAAACCTTACCAGCAGAACGCGTCGCCGAGGTCATCCGCCAGGCCGGAGGCAAGATCGTGACGGGCGTGCGCCTGTTCGATGTTTATCGAGGTGAGAAGATCGGCGCGGGCAAGAAGAGCCTGGCCTACAGCCTCACTTACCAGGCGCCCAACAAGACGCTGACGGACAGAGATGTGGCTGGCATCCGCGCGCACATTATCAGAAGATTGGAGCAGGAACTGGGCGCGGCCTTGAGAAGTTAGCAAAATTTCTTTATGAAATGGCTTGCATTCCACGCCTAACCCATGTATACTGACAGAAAGAAAACACGAGAGGAGAATGACTATGGAAATGCCTGTTGAAAAGAAAGAAAGCAAAACCGGTGCGATCATCGGGACGGTTGCCGCCATCGTACTTTGCGGCTTGCCGGGCTTATGCCTGCTGTGCCCGCTTAGCATCGCTATTTTCACCGGGTTTGTTCCAGACCCGACGTCTGTCTATGGCGATCCGATCCCAACGGCCTGGGGCGCGCTGCCATTGTGCCTGTCAGTGGTCTTCATCGTCATTGGGGTGCTTGTCCCTGTGCTGACTCTGCGCAAGAAGAAGCCTGACGAGCTTGCCCCTGTTCTACCGGACGAGCCACTCCCGCCGGTCTCGTAACGCCTAATCAAAAAAAACTTGTGGCGCACGGATTTCCGTGCGCCATGTTCGTATTTCCCGCGAGGGCGCATCGAGGTGTGTCCTCGCGTTTTTTATTCTTCCGGCTGGTTCCCCTGGATTTGCTCGATTCGCTCCAACACGTCGTCAGTGGGCTTTTCCTCGGCCTCGGCGGCGAGGATGTTCTCCTTCAACTGCTCCAGCCGCGTCGCGCCGGTGATGACGCTGCTGATCTCCTTGCGGCGCAGGATCCACTTGTACCTGCGCAAGTGCAGGCAGGCGATGGCCAGTTGCGCGGTGGTCAGACTGAGATCACGCGCCACCTCGATCAGCTTGCGGACCGTCGCAATCCGCTCGGAGATGATCCGGTCGCGGATCCAGCCGTAGTCCGATCTTTGCTATCTCCACAATCGCGAAAAAGTAGAGGCGTACATTTTCTATACCTAGAATCGCGGCGGTTTCGAGAACGTCGCGCGCGCTGAATTGTGAGCAGTTCCCCGACAACGAATGCTACGCTCTGCCAGCGCACTTCGGGCAATTACACATGTTCTTGCGTAAGCCGTTCCATCACCCACATTCGAATCAGTGTCTGATACCCAACGCCTTTTCGTTGAGCAACGGCTCTTAATTCCCTGAGTGTGTTCGGGTCAAATCGAATAGCTATCTGGGTTTTTCGGGGGCGGGCATCAGTGAAAGTCACATCCACTGGCTGAGTATCCTGCAAAAATTCTGTTGCGTCATGCATTGCCCAGAATTCAGCTTCTTCCTGTTCATTAACGAATTTTGGAATCTTAGCCATATTACATCTCACTTGTGCTGGTAATAGCGGCGTTCTGCTTCGGTCATATCTCGCGCGGTGATGATTTTGACAGAATGCTCTACCCAGGCGAAAACGATAAAAAGATATCGCCCGCTATTGGAGCGACCGAACAATTGGTATTTCTCTGATGCACTCCGGCGCACCTTACAAGGCGGGTTGAAGAAAGCTTCCTCGACTTCTTCGGGAGTCACGCCATGCTTCTCCTCGATTTTCTCTACAACCCAATCCAGCCATAAAAAGCTTTCGATGCGTCGGTTCATCACGGTTCCGCGATATTATTTACATATACATTGTATATTAGCGTAAGGCGGTTGTCAAGTATCCGAATCACTATTCTCGCCACTCCCAATGCCCAGCGGCTGCCACTTTTTGGCATCCTTCAGCCGGTGCTGCATCCCGTGCCGGTCGTGGACCTGGTCGAAGCCTTCGGGCTTGATGAACATGCCCTCGCCATCCAGCAGGCCGGTGAGGCCAGCCTGCCCTGGCTCGAGACGCTTATTATGGCAGTAGGAGCAAGTTTTGGGATCGTGCGCTTTGTACTCGATTGGCTCCTCGTATGTCGTGACGTAGCCTTCGAAGTTGCGCAGCACGATCTTGTGATCTGACATGCTGAGCAAGTAATTAGGCATGACCGGGATCTTGCCGCCGCCGCCGGGAGCATCAACGATGTAAGCCGGTACGGCATAACCCGAGGTGTGGCCGCGCAGTCCTTCTAGGATCTCGATGCCCTTGGCCACCGGAGTGCGGAAGTGACCGGCTCCCTCCACCAGGTCACACTGGTAGAGATAATACGGTCGCACGCGGATGCGCACAAGGTCTTGAACCAGTTTGCGCTGGATGTGGACGCAGTCGTTGACCCCTGCCAGCAACACAGACTGGTTGCCGAGCGGGATGCCGGCACGCGTCAGCTTATCGCAGGCTTCGGCCAGCTCCAGGCTGATCTCGTTGGGGTGGTTGACGTGGATGTTCAGCCACAGCGGGTGATACTTTTGCAGCATGTCGGTCAATTCCTGCGTGACGCGCATCGGCAGGAAGACCGGCACGCGTGACCCGATGCGGACGATTTCGACGTGTGGAATCTCGCGCAGCCGGGACAGGATCTCCTCCAGGATCTTGGGCGCCAGCACGAGCGGATCGCCACCCGAAAGCAGCACGTCCCGGATCTGGGGCATGCGCCGAATATACTCGAGCTGCATCTCGAACTCGGCGCGTGAGAACGTGGCGCTTGGGTCGCCGACGATGCGCGAACGCGTGCAGTAGCGGCAGTAGGAGGCGCACTGGGTCGTGACCAGCATCAGCACCCGGTCCGGGTAACGGTGGACAAGCCCCGGTACCGGCGAGTGGCGGTCCTCGGACAGTGAGTCCTCCATCATGGCGGTGAAGGCCAGCATCTCTTCGGCGCGCGGGATGATCTGCTTGCGGACCGGGTCGTCAGGATCGTCTGGGTTGATCAGGGAGATGAAATAGGGCGTTATCTCCACGCGGAAAAGGCCGCTGGTATTCAGCGCCTTGCGCTCGGACTCGGTCAGCGGGATGATTTTTTCGATTTCTTCAGCAGTGTTCAGGCGGTGGCTGAGCTGCCAGCGCCAATCGTTCCATTTTTCAGCGGGAACATCAGCATAGACAGGGGCGCGTCGGGACATAAAAGGGGTGGGCATAGTTTTCTCCGGTAAGAACTACTGCTTCTTGTATAAATCTATGAACTTGCCTGTATCGAATGGCTCGAAAATTATAGAATTTTGGTTCAGATATTTACCGAGTAGGCCTTCGGCGCAGTACTCTGTAGAAACGGCTAAAGTCAGCGTACACATCGAAGGGCCGGAGCAGGCGGGTCGTGATCGGGGCGGAAGAATCCTGCACAATATGAGAACATACCCGAGAAGTAGCAGCGCAGGGAAACCATGAAAGTATTGTAAAAGGAAATGCAGGTGGGGTCAATGATGGCTGTACAAAAGGAGGGGAATTGAATTCGAGGAACGAATGAGGAACAATTCAATCATCAATTGCCGGCCAAGGGCGACAAGCTACCCAGACCCGCTGCGATTCTTTCCGCATCCAAATCTTCAATGGCTCTGGCAAGGAGTTTTCCATGCGTCACAGGCTCATCGAAGACGAGTTTTCTTGTGCGTTCCAGTTTTTCCACACATGCCCCAGCAAAGGTTATGACGCGGATGCATCTCAGGAAATCCATCAGGTCGAGATTGGAAAGGTCATTCATCGAAACGACCGTGCGCTTTATCAGGACGCGCAAGAGGGCGACCTCGTCAATAAGTTCGGCTTGGGTTATTTTCTCCAGTTTACGGATTTCATCCGGTTTGAAGACCGAGGCATAAAAACCATACTTCAACGCATTGGTGTTGCCAAGCTGACCGCCGCGAGTCTTTTTCGCGGGGCCGTATAATTCCATCTCAATTTGTTCCTGGGTGAATCCCAAACGTGTGCATAATTCGATCAAATTAGCATCGCTTTCTGCGTATAGTTCTTCATTTGTGCGGTAAAAGCTGTTCAGGCGAGAGACTGCCATCGAAACCACATACAGCGCAGTAATGGATTCGTGGAATGAGGGGGTAGAATCTTCGTCAAGAGGCTTTAACATGAGGGCGGTACGATCGATGAGGATTTTGAAAAGATTGATCTCGGGCTGCAACCCACCCTTGGCAGGAGAAAGCGATTCGCGCTGTTCTTCTTTGGTGAAGGCGCGAGAATAAATGCCGTGTTTCAGGGCGTTCTTATTACCGACAGGGGCACCGCATTTGTGAGGGATCATTTCAGGTCAGCTTGTAAGGAGCACAGCGGGCATTTACAGCGCACTGCTTCTTGCATATTTTTCTACTGCTTCTTGCATAAATCAAAGAACTTGCCTATATCGAACGGCTCGAAAATTACAGAATTTTGGTTCAGATATTTACCGAGTAGGCCTTCGGCGCAGTACTTTGCAATTATAAAACAAATGTGCTATTTTGCAAGGCCGGGTTTCCCGTGGAGGACGGCTCTCTCAAAGGCGGGGATTTCTCAACGCGAATTACGCCAATGTGCGAATGGCGCGAAAAGTATACGGATGAATGTGAATTGCATCGTATAAGAAGAATGGGTATACTATAATCACAACTCCATCTCGCGGGGGAAGCCCCGCCCGGAAGACTGACCATGCCCAAAAAACCTGTTTCCAAGACCACGCCTTCTCTCTCTTACGAACAACTCGAAGCGCTGCGGACCCTGATGCCGCAGGCCTTTACCGAAGGCAGGATCGACCCGGAGATGCTGCGCGCCACGTTGGGCGACCTGGTTGATGATCGCCCCGAACGCTATTCCTTCTCCTGGGCCGGCAAACGGGACGCCATCCGGCTGCTTCAAGCACCCTCGCGCGCCACACTGATCCCTGCCAGGGACGAGTCGCTCGACTTCGACACCACCCAGAACCTGTTTATCGAAGGCGATAACCTGGAAGTGTTGAAACTGCTCTACAAGCCCTATTTCGGACGGGTCAAGATGATCTACATTGACCCGCCCTACAACACCGGCAACGACTTCGTTTACCCCGACAACTTTGCCGACCCGTTGGATACCTACCTGAAGCTGACCGGCCAGAAAGACAGCGCCGGTAACCTGCTGACCTCCAACCCCGAGACCGGCGGGCGCTACCACTCGGCCTGGCTCTCGATGATGTACCCGCGCCTGTTCCTGGCGCGCCAGCTGCTGCGCGAGGATGGCGTCATTTTCGTGAGCATTGATGACCACGAAGTGCATACTCTACGGTTGATAATGAATGAGATATTTGGCGAGGAGAACTTTGTGGCTGATATCGTTGTCGTAAATAATTTAAAGGGCCGAAGCGACAAACGATATGTTGCAACAGCACATGAACGCCTCATGATGTATGCTAGAGACGCCTTTGAAGAACGTGGCCTTGCATTAACTGAAGAATTACTAGCTGAATATAATAATGAAGATGAGGGTGGAAAGTATCGTCTTCTTGGATTACGAAAAAGAGGCGGTGCTGATACTAGGGAGCGCCGACCAAAGTTATATTTCCCTATATATGTCGATCCTAAAAACGACAATGTAAAACTAGAAGAAAGCGCTGGATGGATAAGAGTACTTCCTCAAAAATCTGATGGTGTAGAAGGATGTTGGCGATGGGGAGCGAAAAAAATACAGGATAATTTAGACATCCTCGTCGGTCGCCCAGTCGGAAGTAATGGAAAATTCGATGTATTCGAGAAAGACTACCTTGAGACAGATGGCACGATAAGAAGGATGAAGCCAAAGTCGGTTCTGTTTGGCTCAGATTTTTCAACGGACAGTGCAACAAAGGCATTCCGCGAACTGATGGGAAATACTGGTTTCAAAAATCCGAAGCCCGTGCCGTTTATTAAAGACCTGGTAAGTTATGCAACCGACGAGGACGATATAATCCTAGATTTCTTCGCAGGTTCCTGCACCACTGCCCAGGCCGTGCTTGAGCTCAATCGCGCGGATGGAGGGGACCGGCGTTTCATCATGGTGCAGTTGCCCGAACCCACCGGCAGTAAGCAATTCCCAACGATTGCTGAAATTGGCAAGGAGCGCATCCGGCGTGTCGTGACACGCATGAAGAAAGAGCGCGAGGGGCAAATGGCGCTCGACAAACCCGAAGACCTGGGCTTCAAGGTTTTCAAGTTGGCCTCGTCCAATTACCGGCAGTGGGATGGCACACAGCCGGATGCTGACGCTTATGCCCGCCAGGCTGAGATGTTCGCCGATCCGCTGGTGGAGGGATGGAGGCCGGAAAACGTGCTCTATGAAGTGGCGTTGAAAGAGGGTTATGGGTTGAATGTTCAGGTCGAAGAAACCGCGGTCAAAGGTGTTCAGCGCGTGACCGATCGTGACAAAGGTCAGTCCTTTTACCTTACCCTGGCAGGAAAAATCGCCTTGAAGAACCTGCGTCCGCTGGACTTGAAAAAGGACGACCTGTTCATTTGCCGTGATTCTGCACTCGATGATGAAGCGGCAGCTAACCTGGCATTACAATGCCGCTTGAAGACGATATAAAGCCATGAGAGAAATCAAGACGGTCACGGACAACTTGGGAATTGAAATAAATCAGCAGCTCTCCCTGCTTAAAAAATTGCTTTTGGAGAAGTCGAGACCATATATTCCTCCTCCGGCTTACTTTTATGATAGTCTTATTGTAAATTTATCTGGAGATCACAGATGGTCGCCGCTGGATTTGGAGGGACAAAGATTCCAGTCAAAATTGCTTGAAGATTACCGAAGGTTTTTTGCAACTTTGAGTGTGCTTCTCTTTCATCAACCGTCTGACGCTCTTGCTTCTCTAAAGCAAGCGAACGAAACAATACTGGCCTTGATTGAACAAAACGGCGCAACTTATCTTGCTACTTCACAAGAGGCATTTGATGAAGGGGAGAAGGTATACAAATCCTTGTTAGAGCTGATAGCGCGGTTGTACGATACAGACCGTGAGGAAATTATTCTGGTTCCCGACACGAATGCCTTGCTTTATAACCATCAACTTGATAAATGGACATTTGATTTTGCAAAGCCCTTTGTCTTGTTTTTCGTACCTGCGGTTGTGTCCGAATTGGATTCTCACAAAGTCAATCATAATAACGAATCTGTTCGTAAGAAGGCTACATCTCTTACAAAACAATATAAAGAATACAGAAGCCGTGGAGACATATTTGAGGGCGTGATTATTGTCAAAGGACGCAGTAAGATTGCTGCGGTTGCCCTTGAACCTGACATGGATCATTCCTTGCCCTGGCTCAAAGCGGATAGCAAAGACGATCGTTTATTGGCGTCATCCATAGAGATTATGCGACAAAACCCCCGCAAACCCGTTTTATTGGTGACCAGGGACATCAATCTACAGAATAAATGTGAGACCGCAAAAGTCCCTTATATCGAACCGCCTGAACCGGTAGAGAAAAAATAACGCTATGCAGTTCAAATTCGATGCCAACCAGGAGTTCCAGTTACAAGTCATCGAGGCGGTTACCGGCCTGCTCAAAGACCAGCCGCGCCTGGAGAACGAACTGCGCCTGTCGCTCGGCGCTAACTTGGCATTACAATGCCGCTTAAAGACGATATAACTGGGAGGCTATATGGCGCGCTATCATCAGGAGACTCTTCTCATTCTCACCAAGACTTACCCTGCTCCGAGCCGCAATCATCGTGAAATATCCTGTGTCGCTGCAATCAATCAGAATGGTGAAATGCGCAGGCTTTTCCCTATTCCATTTCGTTTGCTGGATGGTGAGCAGCAATTTCATCGCTGGGAATGGGTCAACGCGCGCATAACCAAAGCGCAGGACGACCACAGGCCGGAGAGCTTCAAAGTAGATATCGACTCAATCGAAAGGATACAAAGATTGGGAACCAAAAAGGGTTGGGCAGAAAGGATGCAATGGATCGTTCCCCACTTCTTGCCCAATTATGACGCCTTGGAAGAAAGAAGACAAACCACAGGGCAAACGCTTGGATTCATCCGCCCCTTTGATTTTACGTTGATAATCGAACCTTCTGATAAGCCGGATTGGACTCCGGAAGAGCAGGCCAAGCTTGTCCAAGACGGCCTGTTCGATTCCACAGAAATAAAAACCCGGTTCCCTTTGAAGAAAGTCCCTTTTGACTTTTATTATTCGTATATCTGCCAGACACCAGCTGCGCAGACAAGGTATAAGCACAAACTGACAGATTGGGAAGTTGACGCTCTATATTGGAATTGTCAAAGGGATTACGGACCAAACTGGGAAAAATATTTCCGCCTTCGTCTCGAAACCGATTTTTCTCAGAACAAGGAGATTGTATTCTTGATGGGAACGATGCACCGTTTCCCAGATCAGTGGCTCATTGTAGGGTTAGTGTACCCTCCAAAGTTGGTGGCCAGACAACAGGCATTTTTGTTGCCCCCAAATGAATAATTTCCAGTTCCATCCCCGCCATTTGCGCCACTGCATCTGCAACGTAACAGCGATGACAACGACTCGGATCTGCTTCAAAACATAGAAGACAGCCCGATTCAACAGACACCAGCCTCAAAAGGTTCTCGATTTCACGGTCTTGAGAGCGCAGATAATCAAGAAATCGCCATGTATATCTGCCCCAATCACCGTTTTCACGATAATCATACCGGATATCGCGCGGACATCCAAGATTACCTAAGTGAACATATTGGAGACCCAAATTCAAGGCTTGCTTCCCCAATGCGCCCTTTGAAAATCCTGGCTTTCGGCTTAGAGGTAGCTCACGGACATCAATGAGTATATTGATCCGGTTAGCCAACAAAATATCGAAGAAATTTGTTACATTCAACCCCTCATAGCCAATCGTAGCCAGCTTCATCACTTCTCCGTTCTCACTTTGATTAAAGGATACTACCTCATTCTACACTAATTTCAAGGATTTTATGCAATTCAAATTCGACGCCAACCAGGAGTTCCAGTTACAAGCCATCGAGGCGGTTACCAGCCTGCTCGAAGGGCAACCTCGCGTAGATGCAATTCATGAATTGCATCTACGCGGCGCGGGTTTTGCTGCCATTGCCAACCGGCTAGATTTGGACGAAGCCGATTTAGTGCGCAACCTGCGCCAGGTCCAGGAAACCAACGGGCTGCCGCAGGATGAAGAACTACAGGTGATCGAGTCCGAGATCGAGACCGCGGAAGGCCGCAAGTCCGTTCGCTTCGCCAACTTCTCAGTCGAGATGGAGACCGGCACCGGCAAGACCTATGTCTACCTGCGCACCGCCCTCGAACTACACCGCCGCTATGGTCTGCGCAAGTTCATCGTGGTCGTGCCCTCGATCGCCATCCGGGAGGGCGTGCTCAAGACCCTGCAGATCACCGAAACCCACTTGCGCGGTCTGTACGACAATGTCCCCTGCCGTTACTACGTCTACGACTCAGCCAACCTGAGCCAAGTGCGCCAGTTCGCCCTTTCGGATGGGGTCGAGATCATGGTCATGACCATCGACTCGTTCAACAAGGCATCCAACGTCATCCGCCAGACCACCGACCGGCTGCAGGGTGAGACGCCCATCCACCTGGTGCAGGCGGCACGGCCCATCCTGATATTGGATGAACCGCAGAACATGGAGAGCGAGCTGCGTATCCAGGCGCTGGCCGCCCTCGACCCGCTGTTTGCACTGCGTTACTCGGCCACCCACCGCAACCCCTACAACCTGGTCCACCGCCTGACGCCCGCCGAGGCCTACCGCCAGGGGCTGGTCAAGCGCATCGAAGTGGCCGGCGTCGAAAAGGAAGCCGATGAGAACCGGGCCTTCCTGCGCCTCGACGAAGTGCGCAGTGAAAAGAAGACCCTCACCGCCCACATCGCCGTACACAAACTGATGAAAGATGGCACGGTCAAGGAACGGGCGGTCACCGTCCGCCCGGGTGAATCGCTGGAGGCCAAGGCCAACCGCCCCGAATATGCCGCCTTCGTGGTCGAGGAGATGGACGCCGGGGTCGGCTCGGTGCTCTTCACCGATGGAACGACCCTCAGTCTGGGCGAAGCGCGCGGCGCGGACAAGGAAGCCATCTTCGACTCGCAGATCCGCTACACCCTGGGCGAACACTTCCGCAAACAAGCCCGCCTGCGCGAGCGTGGCATCAAGGTGCTCTCCCTGTTCTTCATTGACCGGGTGGACAACTACGCCCTGGCCGACGGCGTGATCCGCCGCCTGTTCGAGCGCGCCTTCCTGGATCTGCGGCCGGCCTTTCCCGATTGGAAGGATGTCGCCCTCGAAAGCGTCCAGGCTGCCTACTTCGCCGCCCGGCGCACGAAGGAGGGTCAGGTCATCTATGAGGACAGCAAGACCGGCGAATCTGAAAAAGACCGCGTGGCATACGACCTGATCATGAAAGACAAGGAACGCCTGCTTTCCTTCGATGAGCCGACCAGCTTCATCTTCTCCCACTCCGCCCTGCGCGAAGGCTGGGACAATCCCAATGTCTTCCAGATCTGCACCTTGAACCAGACCACATCGGAAGTGAAGAAGCGACAAGAGATCGGCCGCGGCGTGCGACTGGCCGTCAACCAGAACGGCGACCGGGTCCACGACGAGCACGTCAACGTGCTGACGGTGGTTGCCAATGAGAGCTACGAGCACTACGTCTCTCAATACCAGACCGAAATCGAAACCGAGTTTGGCAGGGAAGGTCTGCCACCCCAACCAGCGAATGCCCGAGCGCGCGGCGTGGCCCGCCTGCGCAAGGAATACCTGCTCAAGCCGGAATTCAAGCAGCTCTGGGAACGCATAAAGCACAAGACCCGCTACGCCGTGCGCATTGACACGCCCCAACTGCTCGCTGATGTGGTGGAGGAGTTGAACCGGGCCGAGATCCGCCCGCCGCACGTGGAAATCCGCAAGGCGAGGGTGGATACCGAGGGCGAGGCCTTCGTGGCCGTCCAGGTGGCCGAACGCGCCACACTTTATACACCGGAAGCACAGCTCTTCCCCAACCTGGTCGAAGTGATGTCTGCCCTGATGGAGCGCACAACCCCACCCGTGCGACTGACGCGCCGCACCCTGCTGGAAATCTACAAGCAGGCCAGCTCCCAAACCCAGGTGGCTGCGCTCAAGAACCCGTTTGAATTTGCCACTGTTGCTGCCCGCATCATCAAAATCAAATTGGCCGACCAACTGGTGAACGGCATCCAATACGAGAAGATTAACCAGTATTACGAGATGACCCAGTTCGAAGACATCCCCGGCTGGTCCGACAACCTAGTGCCAGCCCAGCACTCGGTCTACGACCAGGTAGTCTACGAATCCGAGATCGAGAAGGCCTTCGTCGAAGGCCTGGAACGGCGCGAGGATGTGAAGTTGTATGTGAAACTGCCGGGCTGGTTCACCGTCCCGACGCCTGTCGGCGACTACAACCCGGATTGGGCCATCGTCCTGGAGCCGCGCGACGAATTTGGAAAGCCGACTAGCGAAGAGCTGCTCTACCTGGTGCGCGAGACGAAAGACACGACAAATCTGGAAGAACTCCGTCTCGACGAAGCCCGCAAGATCCGCTGCGGCGAACGCCATTTCCGGGACGCGCTGGGGATGAATTATCGGGTAGTCACGGATGCAATAGAATTGAAGTAAAACGAACGGGCTTCTCAACGGAGCACGTTCTTGTTGTATAGAATTGACTGTGCTGCAATCAGTTTCTCATATGTGTTTTGGAAGCAGTTCACCCGCAGGCGGTGCACCCGGCTGACGCGCGCCATGTAGAGGCCGAGCGGGTTCACCAGCGCCAATTGGAGGACGATATAGAAAGCGAATTGAAGCCAGCCGAACAGGTTCATCCGAACCACTCCGGTTTGATTAGGGCAACAAACAAGTAAATAAGCAATGCCAGCGCAATCACGCCAGCAAGGATGATGAGGGCATTCATGTCAGCTCTCCATCAGCCAGGCGCACAGGCGCAACAGTCCCCACAGGGGCAGGGAAAAACCGATCAGCAGGGCAAACACAAACAGGTCAGGCATAAATCTCCTATTGAAAACCTGCATACTCTACCCCCGCACCGATTAAAATCGCAGCAAGAAAATCAAGGAGTGCGTCAAGAAAAAATCAAGGTTTTGGACAAGAATCGTTGCAAAGGCAATGCTTCTGGGCCAAAAGAGGAGAATTATCAATGTATGTCAGGATAACTTAATTATGCTGTACCCCCACTTTTCCTTACGCTCGTGCAAATCCCTCAAATGTGGTGCACTATCGTTCGAAACTAGCTGCGTGTTCTCTGAATAAAAAAAAGGATCCACGGTAGATTCCGGGGATCCTCTTGCACAATATTATCCGTTTATAAGGTGCCCCTCGCGCGTAGCGCACCCTGCGGGCAAGGGGATACCATATATACGGATAATACAAAGGCGAGAGGGTGTCCCTTAAATTGATAATGAAAGGGTAACAGAACCGTGCTCTCGCCTATTCACTCTTCAGAGCCCAACCTTCAATAACAACAAAGTAGAGTATACTGATGTTAGTAGGCTAAACCGCTTACGGTTGGAAGACTCATTTCTGCCAGATGCGATAGAAAACCCCTATATCGTAACATTCCACAGCACTTCTTAATTCCACTCGCATACGCGAGATGACTCCCATACCCAGTCACATCATCAATACCGGCCACAACTCAATTGATTGAGTATTCCAATACTTAATCCGACCAAATTTGGCAGTATGAAAGAATCGAAGGTATGAACCATGTTCGATCTTATTCTCGTCCCATTGGACGGTTCTCAACTGGCTGAGTGCGTTCTACCCCATATTGTTGCCATCGCCCGTTCTTTCGACGCGGAAATCACACTGCTTCGCATGCTAGAAAAGAATCAGGCAAACGCAACAGTACAATTGTTTGATTTACTTAACTGGCAAATCAATAAAACAAAGGCGGCCCTCTATCTCGAAAAGACAAAGGCGCGGTTTCAAGAATCAAGCATTCGGGCACGGACGATTGTACTGGAAGGGTTGGTAGCTGAAGGGATTACGGAATACGCCCAAAATCAAGGGGTGAAACTAATTATTTTGAGCAGCCATGGACATAGTGGATTGACTCAATGGGGAATCAGCAGCATTACGCAAAAAATCATCCTAAGTGCGCCAACATCGGTGCTCGTCGTTCGGGCACACCAACATGATATCCAGGCTGGTGAATTATCAGCAATCCCATTTTACCAGCGCATCCTGGTGCCGTTGGATGGTTCCCAGCGGGCAGAAAATGTTTTACCAATCATCACACAATTAGCGCATTTTCATAAGTCTCAGATCCATCTCGTGCAAGTCGTACAAACACCAGAAATGGCGCGCCATATGCCTCCGGCGCGCGAAGATATTGATCTATCCAACCGGGTGGTAGCACGTAATCGAGAAGAAGCCGAGCATTATCTCGAACAAGTGAAATCTCGTTCTGACCTGAAGGGCATTGCCATTCAAACTCATCTCATTACCAGTAACCATGCGGCTGTTGCACTCCATAAACTAGGGGAGCAAGAACATTTCGATATGGTCACGCTGAGTGCGCATGGTTATTCTGGAAATCGCCAATGGCCCTATGGCAGCATGGTCAACAATTTCATCATGTACGGCAAAGTAACACTTCTGATTGTGCAAGACTTGCCCGCCAAACAAGAGCCAATGCCCCTTGAGTTGTCATCAAGCGAACGCTCAGAGCGTTAACTTATGCAGATTGCCCCGCAGGTCATTCCATCCGAACCAGCCAATCCAGAAGCAGATATACGACTGAGAGAATTTGCGCACCACCTGGCGAAAACGCACACAGTAGAAAATTCCCACCCCAAAAAAATTCACCTGTTGGAACACCTGCAAAGCTGGGAACAGGCTTTGCGGAATGCTAATGCAATATTCAAGGCTGTGCCATCAAAGGATTTGCCGGTTTCGCGCGCCGGCGAATGGATGCTGGATAATTTTTACATCGTTAGACAGACCTTCCGCCAGATTGAAGAGGACCTGCCAGCCAGTTTTCTCAACCAGTTACCAAAACTGGACGGGACGCCGCTAAAAGGACACCCGCACCCTGTGCCCCGTGCAGGAACCGGGACTGCTTCGCTGGAAGCGGGACTACCTCGCATTTTTGCGCTGGCGTGGGAATGGATAGGATACAACCAGAGCCAGATTAACCTGACTCAAGCCGCCGCTTTTGTGCAGGACTATCAGCAGGTCACGCCCCTGACGATTGGGGAACTGTGGGCACTGCCGATTATGCTGCGCATCGGGATTTTGGAGCGCCTCGTCTACGCTGCCGCCGAACTGACCGGAATGGACGCGCCGAAAAGCCTGAGCCCCGTGCCAAAACCGGGACTACCTCGCGAAATCCCGAGCCAGTTCGCTTCCCCGGTGCTGGCAAACGAGACCATTGTCGCCAACTGTTTTCTCAGCCTGCGCTTGCTCTCCGCCACAGATTGGAAAGACTTCTTTGAGCAGACCAGCCGGGTGGAACAGATTTTGCGCGACGACCCGGCGGAGATTTACGCGGGCATGGATTTTGACACCCGCAACAGTTATCGCAGTGTCATCGAGGAACTGGCGCACCACTCAGCCTTCAGCGAAGAGGAAGTCGCGCTCGCCGCAGTTGAATTCGCTCGAGGTAGTCCCGGTTCCAGCACAGGGCGCAGTGTGGATGACAAAGCCCCAGGGCGGAAGACGCACGTCGGCTTTTATCTGCGGGATGCGGGGCGTGCGACGCTCGAAAACAGCCTCCGCTACCAGCCGGGATTAAGTGTTCGCGTGCAGCGTGCGCTGCTCGCGTTCCCCACCGCCACGTATCTGGGGAGTATCGCCATCCTTTCTGTGCTGTTTGTTTTGGGGCTGCTAACCTACGCAACGCTTTCGGGCGGCTCGCTTGCCCAACTCATCATCGGCGGCGTGCTTGGGTTTGGATTGGCTTTAGAGGCTGCCATCACACTCGTGCACTGGAATGTGACCCACCGCATCAAGCCCCAAAGCCTGCCGCGCATGGATTTTTCGGAGGGCATCCCCTCGGCCAACCGCACCATGGTGGTTGTCCCAACCCTGCTGGAAAGCGCCAACGAACTCAACCATCTCCTGCAAGAGTTGGAACTCTATTATCTATCCAATCCAGACCCGCAACTGACCTTTGCCCTGCTGACAGATTTCGGTGATGCTCCCACACAACGCATGCCGGAGGATGAACAACTGCTTGCGCTGGCAAGTGCTGGCGTTGAAAATCTCAATCAAAAGTACGCGCACGAGGTAGTCCCGGTTCCAGCACGGGGCGCAGCGCCCTTTTATTTATTCCACCGTCAGCGCGAGTGGAATCCGTCTGAAGGGGTCTGGATGGGCTGGGAGCGCAAGCGCGGCAAACTGGCGGATTTTAATCGCCTGCTGCTCAACCTGGGCGAAACAAGCTACACAACCCAGGTTGGGGATGCGGGCAATCTGCCCGGCATCAAATATGTGATCACGCTGGATGCAGATACATCCCTGCCGCAGGGCAGCGCCAACCAGCTGATTGCCACCCTGGCGCATCCGCTTAACCATGCCGAATTTGCCGCAGACGGACGCTCGGTTGTCGCCGGTTATACCGTGCTGCAACCGCGCGTGGCAATCAAGCCGACCAGCGCGAACCGTTCGCCCTTTTCGCAAATCTTTGCTGGGAACGCCGGGTTTGACCTGTACTCCTTCGCCGTGTCGGATGTGTATCAGGATTTATTTGGCGAAGGCAGTTACGTTGGCAAAGGGATTTATGATGTCGCGGCTTTCGAGCGCAGCCTGGCAGGTCAGGTGCGCGAGAATACCCTGCTCAGTCACGACCTGTTTGAAGGGATTTATGGACGCGCGGCGCTGGTCACGGACATCGTACTCTACGAGGAATATCCGTGGCGCTATCTGGTCTACGCCCGCCGCTTGCGCCGCTGGATTCGTGGCGATTGGCAGTTACTACCCTGGTTGTTCCCCATCGTCCACACTGAAAACGGGATGGCCCCCAACCGCTTATCTACCATCAATATCTGGAAAGTTTTCGACAACCTGCGGCGCAGCCTCCTGCCGCCCACGTTGCTGGCGCTGCTCGCCGCAGGCTGGCTGTTCCTGCCCGGCTCGCCCCTGGTCTGGACTCTGCTGGCGCTGCTACCTTCCGCCCTGCCTATTGCGGCGCAAACTGTCCGGCATGGGAGGCACAATTTGCGAAGGTGGCTGACACTCAAACAACTTCTCAAACTAACCCGGCTCCCGTTTATACGCTGGGCGCTTGCCGTTTTTTTTCTGCCATACGAAGCGCTGCTTATGCTGGGCGCAATCGGCACGACACTGATCCGCCTGCTGATTGCGCGCAAAAAACTACTGCAATGGACAACGGCGGCGAATGCGTCGCGCTCGTTTAGATTGAACGCGCATTACGAAACCTGGGGCGCGATGGCGGCGTCTTTGGTTTTGAGCGTTCTACTGGGGATGACTATCGCCATTTTCAACCCCGACGCGCTGTGGGTGGCGCTGCCTCTGCTGGCTGCCTGGCTCATCGCTCCACAAATCGCCTACGTTATCAGCCAGCCCGTGACACACATCACCACGCCGCTCTCGGAGACTCAGCGCAGACAAGTCCGCCGCCTGGCGCGCCGCACTTGGGCATTTTTTGAGCAGTTCGCTGGACCCAATGACCACTGGCTGCCGCCCGATCATTTTCAAGAGTCGCCGCGCGGCAGTGTGGCGCACTATACCACGCCGACCAACATCGGTCTGTTCCTGGTGTCCACGTTGTCGGCGTATGACTTGGGCTACATGGGCCTGTCCGAACTGGCAGTCCGTTTGCGCTCAACCTTTGAGAGCCTGGACAGGCTGGAACATTACCGCGGACACCTGCTGAACTGGTACGACTCGCAGACGCTGGCCGCGCTCCCGCCCCGCTACATCTCCACGGTGGATAGTGGCAACCTGGCGGCCTGCCTGATTGCGCTCAAACAGGGCTGTCTTGCCCTGACGGATGCGCCGCTGCTGGGCGACAAGCAGTGGCAGGGTTTGCTCGTCATTCTGGATATTCTGGCAGAAGCGCTGCAAGCACTGGAAAAAAACAACCCGCACGTCTCTGACGCGGACGCGGTCCCGGTTTCAGCACGGGACATCGAATCTTTTGAAGTCGAATTGACCAGCATTTACGAGCGCGTCAGCGCCATCCAGAACCAGCCCGCAGCGTGGACAATGACTCTCGCCTGGCTCTCAGGCGAAGGCTGGGAAAGAGTCTCGCACCGCTTGATGGAACTGCTCGAGAGTCATCCCCATCTCCAGGCCGAATCCCTGACCGAACTCCAACTCTATCTCGATTTAATGCACCATCACCTGCAAGACATGCAACGCAGTCTGGATTTGTTCGCGCCCTGGCTCAGCCGCGGGGTATTCCCGGTTTCAGCACGGGGCCTGGACGCACCACCAGCGCTGTTTATGCTAACGCCCGCCTGGCAGGATTTTCGCGACAGCCTGCCCGCTGAACTGCCCACGCTGGGACAGGCGGAAGCAGTGTATGAGCGCATCCAAACGGCATTGAACCATTTCAAGGCGCAGATGCAGGATGAAGCGGCGCGTGAATGGTGTCAAAAACTGGAGGCTGATTTATCGTCGGCGCGCATGACAGTAACGCCCCTGCTGATTGGTTTTCGAGACCTGGCAGAACAGGCGAACGCCGCCGTGACCAGTATGGATTTCCGCTTTTTGTTCGATGAGCGTCGCCAGGTGTTCCACATCGGCTACAACGCCAGTACCGAACGGCTCGACCCGAGTTACTACGATCTACTGGCATCCGAATCCCGGATTGCCAGCCTGATAGCGATTGCTAAAGGCGATGTGCCGCAAAGCCACTGGCAGCATCTGGGGCGACCGGTGACGAAGGTGAACGGCAAGCAGGTACTGCTCTCATGGAACGGCACCATGTTCGAATATCTCATGGCGACTCTGTTTGCCAAAAACTACGCCGGGACATTTCTCTCGGATAGTTGCTACGCCGCGCTCGACGCGCAGGTGAGGTACGGACAGGAGCAGCAAGTGCCCTGGGGCATCTCGGAATCAGGCTACTTTGCCTTCGATGTCAATCTGAACTACCAGTACCGGGCTTTTGGTGTGCCTGACCTGGGCTTCCAACGCGACCTGCCCGATGATCTGGTCATCGCTCCCTATGCGTCGCTGATTGGGCTCTCGCTGCAACCGCAGGCAGTGCTGGAGAACATGGCGCGCCTGGAGCAACTGAACATGCTCGGGCGTTTTGGTTTTTACGAGTCGCTCGATTACACCAAAACGCGCCTGCCAGCCGGCCAGGCACATGCCAGCGTGCAATCCTACATGGCACACCACCAGGGCATGATCCTGATGGCAGCATGTAACTACCTATCGGATGACGTGATGGTGCAGCGTTTCCACGACGACGAGCGCATCCAGAGCGTGGAACTGCTGCTCCAGGAAAAGATTCCGCAAAACCCACCCATTGAATATCCCCATTCCGATGAACCGCTGGATTTGCCCCAGGGGGTGCGCTCGGTGAGCAGTGCGCCGTGGCGCGTGCCTGTCGACAGTCCCATTCCGCAGGCGCATATACTTTCACAGGGCGACACCAGCATGCTGATCACCAACGCCGGGGGCGGATACAGCCAGTGGCGCGAATTTGCGCTGACACACTGGCAAGCTGACACCACCCTTGACCAGTGGGGCACATGGATTTATCTACAAGACCGCGAGAGTGGAGCGCTCTGGTCAGCCACCTGCCAGCCCATCGGATGCGCGCCGGAGCCTGGGGTAATCCCGGTTCCAGCACGGGATCAGGAAGTGTTGTTTTATCCTCACAAAGTGGAGTTCCAGCGTTCGGACAATGGCATTTCCCTACGCACCGGAATCACCGTCAGCACGGATGGCGTCGAAATTCGGCGGGTGAACATCCTGAACGACAGCGATCGCCCCCGGCGGCTGAAATTGACCAGTTACGGCGAAGTGGTGTTGGCGGCGCAGGCTGCCGACCGGCGGCACCCGGCGTTCAACAGACTTTTTATCGAGAGCGAATATCTCCCCAAAGAGAATGCGCTCCTTTTCCAGCGCCGCCCGCGCTCTGCGGACGAAAAACCTGTCGTGCTTGTACATGCGATGGTTATCGAAGCCGGGCGCAAAGTGACCGGCGACCACGAGAGCGACCGCGCCCAATTTTTGGGCAGGTCACAGACGACACGCACACCGCTGGCGCTGCAAGATGCCAACCGTCCCCTTTCCGGCACCACCGGCGGGACGCTTGACCCAATCTTCTCGCTGGCGCAGGAAATTGACCTGAATCCACATGCGAAAACCAGGGTCACATTCCTGACCCTGGCGGCTCCCTCCCGCGCCGAAGCCTTGGAAAAGCTGTCTCATTACCAGACCGGGCAGGCTATTCACCGCGCTTTTGATGAGGTGCGCGCCCACAGCGAAAGGGAGCTACTCGAACTGGGGCTGAACGCATCCTCCATCGAAAACATCCAGCGCCTTTACTCTGCCCTGGTCCACCCGGTGGGAGTATTGCGCGCCGCGCCGCATATCCTAGCGCAAAACGAGAAGGGGCAGTCTGGCTTGTGGGCGTTCGGCATCTCTGGCGACTATCCGATTTTGCTGGTGCGCATACGCGACGGTGAATCGCCCCTGCTCCCCGAAGCCCTGCAAGCCTTCACCTACTGGCGCAGCCTCCATGTAACGGTCAACCTGGTCATCCTGAACGATCAGGATACAGGCTACGCCCTCGACCTGCACAACGCCATCCAGCGCCAGATCCGACGCATGGGTGCGGATGCCTCGCTGAACCAGCGCGATGGCATTTTCGTGCTGCGCACCGACCAGCTTCAGCCTGCCGATAAAATTCTGTTCGAAACAGTGGTGGGTGTTATTTTGGATGAAAAGGGCGGGACGCTGGCTGAACACGCCCTCCGTTTAACCGCGCAGCCCACCCGCCTGCCGGGATTCACCCCTTCACTCTCCCCGGCGCGGGACCCCGAACCAACGCCGCCGCTTCAACTTCCAGGCGATTTGCTGATGGACAACGGTCTTGGCGGATTCAGCCGCGACGGCCGGGAATACATCATCCATCTCCAGCCGGGTCAGCACACGCCGCACCCGTGGGTCAACGTCATCGCCAACCCGCAGTTCGGCTTTCTGGTCTCCGAAGCGGGTTCGGGCTGCACCTGGGCAGAGAACAGCGGCGAGAACCGCCTGACCCCCTGGCGCAACGACCCGGTCACTGACATGCCGGGCGAAGCGCTCTACCTGCGCGATGAGGAAACCGGGCTGGTCTGGAGCCCTACGCCCATGCCGGCCGGGGCAGAAACGGCGCACCTGATCCATCACGGGGCGGGCTATTCGGTCTTTGAGAGCCAGAGTCATGGCTTGAACCAGAACCTGCGCCTGTTCGCCGAGCCGGATGCGCCGGTCAAAATTGCGCACCTGCGCCTGCAAAATCTATGGGAGCGTCCGCGCCGTATCACCGTCACCTACTACGCCGAATGGGTGCTCGGCACGACGCGTGACACGCATCAGGCCCATATCATGCCGGAGTTCAACCCCGATAAACATGCTTTGCTCGCTAGCAACCGCTTCAATGGCGAATTCGGCGAACGCGTGGCGTTTCTCGCCGCCAATAAAAAGCCGCATGGCGTGACCACCGACCGGACGGAGTTTTTGGGGCGCATGGGCAGCCTGCGCACCCCGGCGGCGCTCGGGCGCATTGGATTGGCCAGCGCGGTGAATGCCGGGTTGGACCCGTGCGCCGCCATCCAACTGCACGTTGACCTGGCGCCCGGCGCGGCGGAGGAAGTCTTTTTCTTGATCGGCGAAGGGGCCAACCGGGCGGAAAGCCTGGCGCTGATTGGTTCGATTCAAGCCCAGGGGCAAGTCGAGTCGGCCTGGCAGGCGGTCCAGGCGTTGTGGGATGATATCCTTGGCGCGATTACGGTCCAGACGCCCGATCCCGGCATGGATTTATTGCTCAACCGCTGGCTGCTGTACCAGACGCTGACCTGCCGTCTGTGGGGGCGCACCGGGCTGTATCAATCCAGCGGGGCGCTTGGGTTCCGCGATCAACTCCAGGACGTGCTGGCGCTACTGCATACCCGCCCGGGCCTCGCACGCGCACAGATTTTGGAAGCGGCGCGGCATCAATTCGAGGCGGGCGATGTACTGCACTGGTGGAATCCGCCTGCGGGGAGCGGGGTGCGCACGCGTTTTTCGGACGATTTTCTCTGGCTGCCATTTGTCACCGCCGAGTATGTTGCCGCCACCGGCGATCAATCCATCCTGACGGAGAAAATCCCATTCCTGAAAGCGGAACCTCTCAAGCCGGAGGAAGCCGACCGTTACGGTCAATACGAATCGACGACCGGGGTTTACACGTTATATGAACATTGTCGCCGCGCACTGGCAAAGGGGTCGACAGCCGGCATTCACGGTTTGCCGCTGATGGGCGCGGGCGACTGGAACGATGGTATGAACCGGGTCGGCATGGATGGGCGCGGCGAGAGCATCTGGCTGGGCTGGTTCCTGCACGCCACGCTCAAGCGTTTCGCGCCGCTGGTTGCGCTGATGACGGATGACCCTGCGCCGTACCTTCAACAGGCTGAGCAGTTATCCCGGGCGCTCGAAGCCCATGCCTGGGATGGCGACTGGTATCTGCGCGCCTTCTATGACGACGGCTCGCGGCTGGGTTCACACGAAAATAGCGAGTGCCAAATTGATTCAATTGCCCAATCGTGGGCGGTTTTGTCGGGCGCGGCAGACCCGGCGCGGGCGGCGCAGGCGATGGAATCCGTCAACCGGCTGCTGGTGAAACAGGCTGAACAGATGATTTTGCTGTTTACCCCGCCCTTCGACAAATCGGAGCGCGACCCCGGTTACATCAAAAGCTACCCGCCCGGCGTGCGCGAAAACGGCGGGCAGTATACCCATGCCGCCATCTGGACCGCCTGGGCCTTTGCCGCGCTTGGGCAGGGCGAACGCGCCGGAGAGTTGTTCCGTCTGTTGAACCCCATCAGCCATGCCGATACGCCCGAGAAAGCGGCGCGCTACAAAGTGGAGCCTTACGTCATCGCCGCCGACATCTACAGCGTGCCCCCGCACACCGGCAGCGGCGGCTGGACCTGGTATACCGGCTCCTCCGGCTGGATGTACCGCCTGGGCCTCGAAGCCATCCTGGGCATCTCCAGGGTGGGCAAGGCTCTCAACATCAACCCGTGCATCCCCCGCCATTGGCCGGGATTTAAAGTGGATTACCGCTTTGGAACCACCCATTACAAGATTAGCGTGAAGAACCCGCACAACGTCAACCTGGGCATCCGGCAGGTTCTGCTGGATGGAAATTCGCTGCCCGGCAGCCTGATTCCGCTGGTGGAGGATGGTCAACCGCACGAGGTGTGGGTTGTGATGGGGTCCGCGCTTCCCCCCAAGGGGAGAAAGTCGGCGAAAAATGATTGGGATGATTTCTTGTCTCGAGGTGTAAAATGAATGTGATTTCGAAAAAACCGATACGATAGGAATTCGGACCAGACCCGTTTTCAAGAAGGAAAACATGATGAGCGAAGGACAAAAAAACCAACACGATGAGCAGGAACAGGAACGAAAACAGCGCCAGCAGGAACAGCAACAGATGGAGCAGCAGCAGGAACAGGGACGAAAACAGCTCCAGCAGGAGCAGCAGCAGCTGGAGCAGGAGCTGGAAAAGAAGCGCAAACAACGCCAGCAGGAACAGCAGGAACAGGAAGAACAGCTGAAACGCAAGCAGCAAAAGGAGTAGCCGCGCCGCTGCAGCCCCCAAACGGAAAGCCGATTTCACGCTTGTGGCACTACTCATCTTTGGGTATGTCAAAGGTCGTTTCATTGGTGCGCATCCCCTTCGTAGTGCACTTCAGACCGCGCTGATCGGCGGACTGACCGGCGCGGCAGTCATGCTGCTTTTCGCCCCACAATCAGGAATACAGACACTTGCCCAAATTTATCAGAGAAGCATCCAGTTGCGCGATCTTACGCAGATGGACCGTGTGTCCGCAGCTCTTGAGGCCGGGACAACGGCTGTCAAGGCTGCCTGAGATCATATGATCCGCATCCGTCTTGGCGGGTGACAAGGGTTGCTGGACCCGATGCCCGCCACTCATTCACGTTAGAAAGGAGCACCAACATGAAATTCACCAGAAATATAGGCATGCTATTGCTGGCCATCTTGCTCATCGCCTGGGGCCTGGTACAACTTGTCCCGGCTCTAAGTGGCCTCGGCCTGATCCTGGCGATCCTCGCCATCGCGGCTGGCATCTTCATCCTGCTGGGCCGTTAGATCAACTGCCTCCCGGTCAAGCGACAAGGAAACCCTATGAACGAAAAAGAATCCATCTTATCCGCAGGCAGGCCCGAAACCCGCCTGCAAAAGTCCATACGCGGCGCCATGCGCTGGGTGGTGGTGACGCTGTTGGCGTTTGGGCTGGGCGCGCTGTTAATCGCCTTCGCGCTCTACATCCCCGCCCGGCTGAAGCTCGACAAAGCCAACGCCGACCTGGAGCACGCCAACGCGACGATCACGGCTAACGAGACCCTGCAAAAGAATCTAGATTCCGCCATGCTGCACATGTACGTGCTCAAGGCGTTGTCAGGTGTACGCGGAGCCAGCCTGGCGGCGGCCGCCGACGATTACGCTGGAGCGCGCCTGTCGTTGACCCAGGCCTCCGAAGCGCTGGATACCCTGTCCGGCCTGCTGGGGAAGGATCAAAAAGACGTACTCACCGCCATGCAACAGAGCGCAGCTCAGGCATTGACCGAGGTGAAGACCGACCTCAAGTCAGCGCAGCCGGAGCTGGATCAGTTGACGAAAAACTTGGTACAACTGGAGAATAACCTGTTCCCTAACCCGTAAGATGGGCGCGACAATTCAAAAATCACCTCACTGAGCAAATGGCTCAAAAGGAGAAAACTCATGTTGTGGACTATCATCGTGATTCTAGTAATACTGTGGCTGCTCGGCTTTTTCGGTCGGAACATAAGTCCAAGATTCCCGCAAACAGGCGGTTGGATCCATGTTCTGATCGTTATCGCCGTCATACTCATCATATTGCACCTCCTTGGGGTGATGTAAACATCTCGCGCTTCGTTGAAAATAGGAAGGGCGGTCAGACAGGCTGCCTCTCCCTTTTGGAGGTTTAAACATGCGCTTAAATTTATCCAGAAGAAGGCTGGTTGCGTGACCTGGTGTAGCTTGTACCCTAATATACTGAAAGAGTAGGGAAAGCATGGCAGTCCATCCGCCTTTGCAACTGTATAACTGGACATTCCGGCGATTCGTGTGGGCGACTCTCGTCCTGGTTTTTGTTGCCCTCAGCTTCTGGCTTCTTTACCGGTTTTACCAAGTCGTTTTCATCTTGTTTATCGCCATCATAATGGGCACGGTGATCAGGCCAGTCATAACCTGGTTGCAGCGGCGAGGACTCCCCCGGATAGTGGGGGTCATTCTTGTCTCCCTCCTTCTGCTCACCCTGCTCATCAGCTTCGTGCTGTTGTTATTCCCGTTGATTGTCGAGCAAGGTACAACGATTGCTGCCGCAGTGCCGGGTTACTACCAAAGCCTGCGTGAGTGGATGGTCAATTATCCCAATCAATTGATTGTACGCTTAAGTGAGTTCCTCCCAGCGACACTACCAGGCCTGGAGCCGATACAGCAAACGGGACAGCAGATGCTGGCTTCTGCAGGGCAAGCGTTGGGTTACGTGGCATCGGCGGCTAAGGTTATCTTTATAGCCATGGTGATTCTGCTATTGGCCTTTTACTGGACGCTCGATGGGCCGCGAAGCATTCAGTCATTGTTGTTGCTGGTTCCAGAGGGCCAGCGCGAGAGCATTAGCGAACTGATTTTGGCCATGGAAACCAAGGTTGGTTTCTACATTGCCGGACAAGGCGTCCTTTGCCTGGTCATGGGCATCATGTCGCTGGTTGCCTATCTGCTCATCGGCTTGCCCAATGTCCTGGTCCTGGGGCTCCTGGCGGGCGTAGGGGAGGCTGTCCCGCTGATCGGACCGCTAGTTGGCGCCATTCCTGCGGCGCTGATGGCCCTGTCCATAGCGCCTTCCAAGCTGGTGTGGGTCATCGTTGCCACGCTTATTCTTCATCAAACGGAAAACAGCCTGCTGGTACCGCGCATCATGCGTAAGGCGGTGGGGGTCAATCCGTTCGTCACACTACTGGCTCTTTTTGCTTTTGGCTCTTTGCTCGGCCTGGCGGGAGCGCTCATGGCGATTCCCATGGCGGCCATTATTCAGCTCCTACTCGATCGCTTTGTCTTTCATCCAGCAGCGATGGAGCCGGAGGTCTCAGCCGGACGCAATTATGCCAGCCGGCTGCGCTATGAAGCGCAAGACCTGGCCCAAGGCCTGCGCACGCAGGCCCGGCTCAAGAAAGGGGGCTCGAAACTAAGGGTCAAGCAGATTGATCAGGTGATGGATGAGATCGAAACCATTACCACCGACCTCGATGCTCTGCTGGCACAGGTCCGTACTTCAGGTGCACCATGACGAAGCAAATAATTCGGTTTGGTGCAGCGATCATGACTACGTTGCTGGCGCTGGTGGTGTTGTGGCAGTTCCGGATTGTCGTATTTTACGTGTCGATCTCGCTAATGCTTGCGGCAGCGCTGCGACCATTGTTTAACCGCCTGGCCGGGCGAGGCATCGTAGTGCGCTCGGCTTGGATTCTGCTATATCTAGTGGCCTTGGGCAGTTTTGGCTTCTTACTCTTTCTGACTGGTGAGACCGCGATCAATGAGATTCAACAGTTGGCCCATAGTGTATCGGTACAGGATGCGTGGAGGCTGCCGGTATGGTTGGAGGGCAGCTCGTTCCAACAGGCGCTGGTTGCGTGGCTGCCACCGCCGAGTAAGCTCTTCGAAGCAGTTACCGGCGACCAGGGGCAGCTCGTGCTGCCGGCCATACTCGGCTTCACGCAGGGCATTGGAAGCGTCGTGAGCGGCGTACTCATTATTCTGCTCTTGAGCCTCTATTGGAGTATCAATCAAATCCATTTTGAACGACTCTGGCTCTCGCTGCTTCCATCTGGCCAGCGCAAACAGGCGCGTGGTATTTGGCACACGATCGAGCCTGACCTCGGCGCTTACATTCGCAGCCAGGTAGTCCAAAGTCTCCTGGCTGGGCTGCTATTAGGCCTGGGCTATTGGCTGATCGGCTCCCCATACTCGGCGCTCTTGGCGCTGGCTGGCGCTCTGGCATGCCTGATACCCGTGGTTGGGGCAGCCTTGGTGGTCATTCCAGTGCTTTTGGTGGGGCTGTTGACCAGTGTGCCGCTTAGCCTGTTTACGGCTCTCTTTGCGTTCGCCGTCTTGATTGCCCTGGGAGTATGGGTCAAGCCACGCCTTTTCAACCGCAGATGGGATAATCCCATTCTGACCGTAGTTCTGCTCATTGCCCTGGCAGACGCTTTTGGCCTTGTCGGCATCATCGTTGCGCCACCTTTATCCGTTGTGTGCCAAATCCTGTGGAGCCGCCTGGTCAGCCGCCGCGCTGTTTTAGGGGCTGCGGCCCAGGTTTCAGACCTCAAAGAGCGGCAAGCACGCGTGTGGGACACCATAAGGGCAATGGATGAACCGCCTCTGCCATTGGTGACCAGCAGCATGGAGCGGCTCGCCCAGCTGATTGAGAAAGCTGAACCCATTCTGCAAGCGGCCCTACTGGCTGAACCTTCCGAGCCATTCCACACGCCCCAGCCTGTCACTGCGGAAGGTGGGCCACCTGTATCCACAAAACCCTGAAGAAACAGACGATGACCGCACCCAGAATGGCTAGAACTATGGCACAGCTTTGGCAGAAGGGCATCCGCCGCGCGCACCAGTTTGATGACCGGACACATGGCTGGTTAGGGATGTTGGCGGGCGCAGCCAGGGAAACCTTAAAACCTAACTCGGCGATTACGGCCGCGGCGATCGCCTACTTTGCCCTCTTCTCCTTATTTCCCCTCACCCTCCTGAGCATTTCCATTGCCAGCTTCAACCTTGGACTGTTGATGGACCAGCAACTCGTCTTACAAAAGCTAGAGTTTATTGCACCAGCCCTGGGCCAGTTGTTGGGCCAAAATATTGACGAAATCATCCGGGCGCGCGGGCCAGTTACCAGTGTCGCTTTAGTTGGTCTGATCTGGTCTACCTCCACCATTTTTTACACGGTTACCCAAACCCTGAAGGAGATTTGGGGCATTAAACGAAGTCGCCCTTTTTGGAAGCAGCGAGGCTTGGCAATCCTATTTGTCCTGATCTTCGTTGGCCCGGCTCTCTTCCTGGCTTCGTTTGCCGGCAGCATGATAGCCAATCTCCGCACCTGGTTGCCCGACCCAATCATTCCGATCTGGGGTGGAATCAGTATTGTAGTGGCCATCGTGCTCGATGTTGCCTTTTTCATGGTGCTCTACTTCATGCTCCCACATGGAGCTTCTACCTGGCGCGAGATTTTACCCGGCGCGATTGGGGCCGGCCTGCTCTGGGAGCTTGCCAAGAAAGCCTTTTTGTTCTTTGTTTCCACCTACATCTCCGTCTCGAACCTGGTCTATGGTTCAGTGGCAGCCATTATTGCCTTCCTGGCTTGGGCCTATCTGAGCGGCCTCATCTTTCTCTTTGGAGCTTTCTTGAGCGTCTCTTATTACCAGCTAAAGCAACAGCAACAAGAAGCGGCAGGCCAAATACAGTAGACTAATTATTACACGCGTCTGGCGAAAATGGAAACAAAGGCCGATGAATTTTGGGCCAAAGGATAGAGCCACATGGAAGAAATCCATGACAAGAAACCTCACTCAACGAATAAACGCCGCATGGGGGCCAAGCTCATCTTTGGGTATGTCAAAGGTTGTTTCACTGGCGCGTGTCCTCTTCGCAGTGCAATTCGGACCACACTGATTGGCGGACTTGCCGCGGCCGCGATCTTTGGCTCGGCCAAGTTAATTTCGAAATGAGCAGGACATCTTATGAATGCATATAATCAAAACCATCGTGCCATTTTACAGAGCATTGCCCACAGGGCGATGCTCGAGCGAGGCTTGCTTCCTGATTTTTCCACCGAAGCACTCGCCGAGCTTGGACGGCTTCAGGTACCAGCGACAATCGATAGCAAGACCGTTCGAGACATGCGGAATCTTCTATGGGCATCCATTGACAATGATGACTCGCGTGACCTGGATCAGCTTACCGTTGCCGAGGCAATGTCCACAGACAAAGTAAAGATTCTGGTTGCCGTAGCCGATGTGGATGCGCTGGTAAAAAACGGGTCAGCTATTAACGAACACGCGCGCCATAATACGACCTCTGTATACACCGCTGCTATGATATTCCCGATGCTTCCCGAAAAGCTTTCCACCAACCTCACATCGTTGAACTTTAATGAGGATCGCCTATCCGTTGTGGTTGAAATGGTAATCAACGCGGACGGATCCCTTCAGAATTCGGATGTCTACCAGGCGCGTGTCCGCAATCATGCAAAGCTCGCTTTTAACGGTGTGGCGGCCTGGTTGGAAAAGAATGGAGTTATCCCTGAAGCAATTGTTGCTGTCCAAGGCTTGGCTGAGAATCTGCAACTGCAGGACCGGGTAGCACAAAGTTTGAAGGATTTCCGGCATATCCATGGGGTGCTTAGTCTGGAAACCATTGAGGCTAAACCGGTATTCGACGGCGATCAAATTCGGTTCCTCGAAATAGAGGAAAAGAACCGCGCCAAGGAGATCATTGAAGATTTCATGATCGCGGCGAACGGCGTGACCGCACGCTATCTTTCGGCCAAGAAATCCCCCTCGATCCGTCGCGTGGTACACACGCCAAAACGCTGGGAGCGGATTGCCGAGATTGCCAACGAACATGGGAGCAAGCTTCCTGGAAAGCCGGATTCAAAAGCGTTGGAAGAGTTTCTCGTCAAGCAAAAAGCCGCGGATCCGCTGCGCTTCCCCGACCTATCCCTGGCTGTGATCAAGCTTTTGGGCGCTGGCGAATACATTGCAGAGCTTCCTGAAGGGAATGTCCCGGGCCACTTTGGACTGGCAGTCAAAGACTATGCCCACTCGACAGCTCCGAATCGCCGCTATCCCGACTTACTTACCCAACGCTTGTTGAAAGCAGCCCTGGAAGGTAAGCCTGAGCCCTATAGTAAAGATGAACTGGATGTTTTGGCGGCTCATTGCACAGAAGCTGAAGATGCAGCCAACAAAGTGGAACGACAGGTCGAAAAATCCGCCGCCGCGCTGCTGCTTGAATCAAGGATCGGAGAGCAGTTTGATTCGATTGTCACAGGCGCTTCCGAGAAGGGTACGTGGGTCCGGCTTCTCAATATCCCTGTTGAAGGCAAGCTGGTGGATGGATTCGAGGGGTTGGATGTCGGCGACCGGAGGCGCGTGCAGTTAACATCCGTTGATGTTCAGCAAGGATTTATTGATTTCAAAAAAGTCAGTTCGTCCAGACATGGATAAGGTGAGTCTTATGAAAAAGGAAATTGGCTTGTGGATTGACCATCGGGAAGCGATCATCGTAATTCTCACAGACGGTGGAGAAGAAATCAAGCATATAATCTCAAACAACGGAAAACATATCCGATCCTCTGGCAGTTCACATTCTAAAACTCCGGAAGGATTAAAAGAGGTGACCTCAGAAGACCAGAGGGACAGAAAATTTGGAAATCATCTCAAAAAATTTTACGATGAGATTATTGCGAGTATTTGTGATGCAGACTCCATCCAGATATTTGGCCCTGGTGAGGCAAAAGGCGAGCTGGAAAAACGTATTGAGCACGAAGGACTCAAAGCACACATCCTTGCGATAGAAACCGTGGACAAGATGACCGATCGCCAGATTTCGGCAAAAGTTCGAGAGCACTTTCTGGCTTAGAGTGAGCATGGCTCACATAGGCGGATTTATCGCAGGGTTTGTGCTGACCTTTTTGTTTAGAGGTAAATCGGCGCCTCGACTGACGGCAGGTTAAAGTCGCTGCAATACATGTAATTTGTACCGCTGTCAAATCGGTCGATCGCTGCGAAAGTTCGAGAGCGTTTCCCAGCCTAGAACGTGCTATAAATTAACGGGAAGACAACCTGCCGCTATAATCGCAATCCTGTGGCAGGCATGTTATTCGCAGAGGAATGAATGAGCTTACCGAACAACACACTGAACAATGCGGGAAATCTTACTGGCACAAACAAGCCCAAAGTATCCGATCAATTGCTGGAAAAGGCGCGCAAAGAACCTGATGCCGTCATAAAGGAGCTCGAATCGCGTTTAAACGGCCTGAGCGCGGCAGAGGCCGAGGCGCGGGTCAAGCGCTATGGGTTGAACGAGATCGCCCGCGAGAAGCGCCAATCGCCGTTGAGGCGCCTGCTGGATAACGTCAGGAATCCACTGGTGATCCTGTTGACGGCGCTGGGCGTACTTTCGTATCTGACCGGCGACCTGCGGGCGACAATCGTCATTTTCGCGATGGTGATCTTGGGTGTGGTGTTGCGTTTCTTACAGGAGATGCGTGCCGATAACGCCGCAGAAAAGCTCAAAGCCATGGTCAACACCACTGCCACCTTGGTGCGGGATGGCAAGGAATCCGAAGTGGCGCTCAAGCGATTGGTGCCAGGGGACATCGTCCGTCTAGCCGCCGGGGACATGGTTCCAGCCGACGTCCGCGTATTAAGCACCAAGGACCTGTTCTTGAACTAGGCGGCCTTGACCGGCGAAGGCCGAGCCGTTGTTGTTGCCCCCCGACGAGAAGGCATACAGCACCTCACTGAAGCCCTGCGGCCCGACCTTGAAAATCCCCGCCCGGCCGGCCGGGACGAGCAAGGCGATGGCCGTGCCGAACAGCACCGTCAATACCGGGATCAGCACGATCAGCGCCGCCACAAGGATCTCTCCTTACCAGATATTGCGCACATCGATCGTCTTAAGAGCGATTACTTAACCATCATTTAGTGTTCACGGGACTTGTTACGACGATCTCGCCGACGTGAAGCCCCGACTTTATCTCGACGAAGCTGAAGCCCATCAACCCCACTACTACGGGGCGCAGCTTCTGCCCGCCGTTTTCCATGACGAAAACAGCGTATTGACCAGGCGACTGTTCGTGCAACGCTTCGACAGGGACAATGATGACTCCTTGAGCCTGGCCACCGATGACATCCACCGTGGCGGTCATGCCGAGCGGCAGATTATCGATAGCT